>Ga0222657_1000227_pt1 | contig 34884 bp, 41 predicted proteins | sample AntAcemetagen474_FD_179858 | JGI IMG/M metagenome (GOLD analysis project Ga0222657, IMG submission 179858) | Saline water microbial communities from Ace Lake, Antarctica - #474 | ecosystem: Environmental > Aquatic > Non-marine Saline and Alkaline > Saline | place: Antarctica: Ace Lake... | reverse complement strand
AGTTAAATCTAAATGTGGAACTTTAAGAAAGATTTTAGCTAAAAAGAATATAATTGAATACGAAAACAGAGATTTTACACAGAAAGAAGCTCTGGAAATATTAAAACTTACGGAAAGATTCTATGTTTGGGTTGTCTCAAGATTAAAATAGAAAAAGCAAGGTAACCCGACGATCAAGGCAACGGATATCAGGAGTAAATATGGCTATCTATTCTCATTCACGACTGAGCACATTTGAGAATTGTCCACTTCAATACAAATTCAACTATATAGACGGGATCAAGCGCGCAGGAAAGGGCATTGAAGCATTTATGGGTTCCTGTTTTCATGATGTTATGGAAAAGCTGTATAAAGACCTGAAATTTAGGACACATTCTGTAGAGGAATTATTAAACTATTATGAAGCTCTATGGGACAGGGAATATAGCGATGCTATTGTAATAACCAAAAAAGACAGAACAGCCGAAGATTATAAAAACATCGGGCGAAAGTGTATTGAGGACTATTACAAAAGATATTATTCATTCAACCTGAGCAGGGTTCTTGGTCTTGAAAGAAGGATTCTGATTGATTTAAATAATGACGGTAAATATCAAATGCAGGGATTTATAGACAGAATTGATCAGAATGAAGATGACACCTATGAGATCCACGATTATAAGACCTCCGGCCATCTTCCTGATCAGAAACAGCTTGATGAGGACAGACAGCTTGCTCTCTACCATATAGGAATACAGAATGTCTGGAATGATGTTAAGAAGGTTAACCTTATCTGGCACTATGTGGTTTTTGATAAGGAGATGACATCAACACGCACAGGAGAGCAGCTTGATAAGTTAAGAGAGGGGACAATAGAGATTATCTCCCGTATTGAAAACACCATGGAATTTTTGCCTAAGGAAAGCAATCTATGCGAATGGTGCATGTATCCCGACCTTTGCCCAAAAAGAAAACACCTCTACAAAGTGGAAGCTCTTCCTGTAAATGAGTACCTGAAAGACAGCGGAGTAAAACTTGTAAATACCTTTACTAAACTTGCAGTTGAAAAGAAAAAACATCAGGAAGATGTAAACAAAATAGAGGAAAAAATGGACAAGCTCAAAGAAGCTGTCATAAAATATGCTGAGAAAGAAGACATTGATGTAGTAAGAGGCAGTGACCATAAGCTGAAGATTAGTGAAAAGCAAAAAATATCTTCTCCTCCTAAAGGCAGTCCTGAGCGCCATGAACTTGAAGACATCTTACGCAAAGTCAACAAATGGGATGAAGTTTCCGCCCTTGACACTAATGCTATTGGAAAGATTATAACCGATGAACAGTGGGACAGGAAAACAATAGATAAAATTAAGAAATTCCTGACAATTGAAGTCAAAAAACAGGTTTCTTTATCAAAGTTGAAGCAAAAGGAAGAGCAGTAAAGAAAACATCCGTTTTTTGAATGCATTTCTTGATATTTTATATAATTATCTGCTATCCTTATCAAAATAAGAGTAACGGTTCAATGATGTATGTTGGGATTTTGAAAGAAATGAACACACGCACAACCACTGACATCGCGCAAGAACACGAACTACATCAACTCATCGTTGACTCACTGGACCGCCTCCCATCTGAAATGCGAGGCGGGACAGAAGATGAAGCCCTCGCATGGGCGCATGAGCTAAGAATACACGATTCAGGCAGACGGAACGATGCCGACGGCTATGCCGACATCCTTACCTTGGATGAACAAGGTCGTACCTGGATTATTGAAGTCAAGCTTGCAACCAGCGCAGAACTCAATGCTGATGTGTGGAAACAACTAATCCGATATCGGAACGGACTGAAGGCTATGCCGTGGTCGGCCATCCACAATTACATTGACCGTTTTCTCGATGGTCAAGGTGTGGTCAAACCTTACTCCACAAGATTCAACAACCAGTCCAACCTTTCTCAAATCATTGCCACATGGCAATCCATCATTCATCGGACCACACTGTCGCCGGATGAGATTGTCAATCGCATTGCTACCGATCTGCGCAACGGATCCGCAGGTCTTGCCGTCATTGCTGACGGCCATGCGTCATCAGTGATCAACGGAGCCAAGGCTCTCTCGCACGATGGACCGGTTGCGTACCTTACCGCCCTACCCACAGACGACGGGCTTGAGTATATGCTGAGGTTCTTTCGTGAGGGACCGAGTATGATTCCCACAGTCGAACACATCGAATGTCCGGAGTTCGACAGATATGCAGCGCGAAGAACGGCAAAACTGACGACCGCCAGTTTTGCCGAATCACTCAACCCCCACGTACGTCCACTTTGGGACAATGTTGTTGAGCCCTCGCTTCTCAAACTCGGATGGGATGGAACCCCATACAAAGCCCAGAGGAAAGGAATTACAATCTCGCTTCCGTGTCGTGGGGCTGAAGCTCCATTGGTGCGTTTTGCCTACTCCGATACTGACTCCAGTGACGTGCCACGCGAGTACAAGGTACCCGGAACGTACGGCCTTCGCGTCGACCTTCCTGCATGGCACCTCACCCGCTGTCGGACAATAACTCGACCTGATCTAGAGGCGCTTGCGTGCCGCATCTACGCGTTGGGGTGGAGGGGAACCGGTGTAGGCCAAGACGCGGGCTTGCGTTCACTCAACGCGACCGAGTATGAGAAATGGGGCTACATGCGATACTATCCGTTGCCGACCCAGAAAGATTTCTTGGGGCGATCTGGAGAGGAAGAAGCTCTGCGAGCATTGTTCCGAGAACTCGAAGACTTCTGCAATGGAGAATGATCCCAACAAGAAAAATGCACACTATCGTGTGATTTTTGACGTTGAATTTTCGTTTACTCATTCCCGCTATTATAGCCCCTATCTAGCCATGCAGAGGCATGTACAAGCTACTTTCCCTGCTGACTAATGGCTTATATGGGTTGAAGTGCAAAAGGGGGTTAGGATGTCTGTGGATAAACGCAGAGATAAAGAAAATTCATATATATTATGAACTCTTATATAAGTTTGATTTTGAGCAGAACTAGTTCTATAATTATACATATAGTTTAAAATATACCTATGAACACTTTGAGAGAATTGAAATTCAACACATTTTCTTATCAGGCAAGGAGATAAAAGTAAGTGGGAGGGTTTGTTTTTTTTCTAATTTTAGGAGTTATCATCTGGTTTCTTTGGAGTATGTTTTTTGCGGGAAGAGGGACTTGTGCAAATTGTAAACAAAGCTATAAGATTATTCATTGGAAAGCAGATGGTAAAAAATTTTGCACTAAACGATGCATGTCGGAATACTTTAGATGTCAGGTTTGTGGTAGACCTTCAAAATACCAAACTGAAGATGGCTATTTTTGCAGCAAGAAGTGTCTTAATTCCGTTTTAAACTCAAGAAAGAAAGCGACTGCATTTTCTTTAAAATGTCCTAAATGTGGGCATCTAAATTTATCTGCTGATTGGAGATGCTCGGAATGTTTTTATGAATTTAATAAAGGAACTATAAAAGATGTGAAATATACTAAAAAAATACCAAAATGTATTTGTGAATACGATTCTGAATGGGGTGGGAAAAAGTTTTATAAGTATTTTGAAAAACAAATTAAAAACAATATTTTTATAGACATTGAGGGGAACTTTGGTTATGTCTGTGAATACCTCAGCACTATTGTAGATCGTTTTCTAGAGGCAGGAACGGAAAGTGGTTATTACGTTAACCCGGGAGTTGAAATCCCTGAGGATAATAGCATGCTCTTTGATTTAAAGGATGTAACATACAAGAGTTCTCTAAAGCTTGCAAATGAAGATATATATGATTTATTAGACCATTTTGAAAAAATCAGAAAGGTATATGGTGAATATGAAAGAGTGGTTGATAAGCTGGATTCTTATACAGACTATGCGTATCTTTACATGAAAGATTATGAAAAAGCGTGGGAACTCAAAAGGAAAAGTAGATATATATCAATAGATTACATCATGACTGTAGGAATAAAATGCAAAGATACTTCTATAGATGGTTGGAATCTTATATCAATAAATAAATCAGACACAGGTCTTACTAAATTTGGGGAAGAAAACATAAACAAAATGGCCCAATTAACAACTAATTATCTTGTGAAATTTTACAATGAGCACAAAATGAACTTAGTTGAATATTATTGCACTAAGTTGAATTATAAGAATATGGGCGAAAAAGAATTGCTGCATTTGAAAGAATTATACCCAAATGAAGATGAATTTTTCAGATGGGAAAAGATAAATAAGAGAACAGGAATAGAAGGTAAGAATTATGGATATGGATGGAACAGTAGTTCTAACATGGAGCCCGTTCATATGCTTCTATCGGTTGGAATAGGATATGAAATAAAAAGGATATTAAGAGAATGCGAAAATGAACTGCGGGAAAAGCAAGGGCTTCCTAGGGTTGGAGAAGGATGGATTAGCGAAACAGAGTTATATTGCAAAATTTGTGACGCATTCCCAGAGGAGAAGGTGATTCAACATGGACGACCAAGATGGCTAAAGAGACAGCATCTTGATATATATTTTCCCAAAAGGAATATTGCTATTGAGTATCAAGGAGGCCAGCATCAAAAGCCAGTCGAATTCTTTGGAGGAGAAAAAGCGTTCGAAAAGATCAAAGAACTTGACAGAAAAAAAAGAGAACTATCTGAGAAACATGGATGTAAACTGATATATGCCGATGTAGGATACGATTTTGAGAATGTTAAACAAAAAATAGAAGATATTTTAAGCAAAAAACCCAAAATAGTTTATAAAAGAAAAGATAAAATACAAGATAATGTCTTGCTATAGGACAAAGCGTTTGACAAAAACCAACCTAACATTAAAACCAGCCACTCCCAACCAAACCTCTCCCACCAACTCCACTAAATAACCCCAATATAGTCCCCTATATTCCCCTGCAGAGGCAAGACCAAGCCACTTTCTTATGACTAATGCTTTGCTATGGGTTGAGGGGGGAAAAAGGGTCAGGATACCTGTGGACAAATGCAGAGAATCTTTTGACAAAGTAAGCTATGAAGTGCTATTGGGGTAGGTGGGGGATTAGTGGTGATAACGACCCAGGAGAAATAGTTTTTATTTCTCATTTGAAAGAGAAAAAGGGAAACTAGAATAAGGAATAACAAGCAGTAAAGAAAACGTCCGTTTTTTTAACTAAAAAATTACCAAAAAGCTCACACATTTGACATATCTTTCACTATATAGTATGCTTTCAACAAATGTTGAAAGCTAATATAATGGAGAAGCTAATAGGATGAAAGTTAAGGAGATAAGACAGCAAATCTTAAAAGACATATCTTCTTTATTGCTTTCACTTAAGATTAGTAAGATAGAACTGGATAAGGAAATTTCTAGCCAGAGATTTGATTTAGCATTTAAGATAAAAACACAGAATCGGCAAGAATGGCTTTTGCTTTGTGAAATCAAGGAACTCTTACAGCCACGTATGGCTCGTGAAATATCCACCCGATTTAAAGAAAATATCGCAAATTTAAATAAAGTTTATCCTATTTTGATAACTACTTTTCTGGGAGAAAGAACAAGGGCAATTCTTAAAAAAGAAGGCGTGGGCTATCTAGATTTAGCGGGTAATTGTTTTTTAGAATTCAATAATGTTTATATAGAGAGAATTGTGGATAAGAATCCTTTTGTTGGTAAAAGAAAATTAAAAACAATATTTAAACCAGTATCAAGCCGTATTTTGAGGGTGTTACTTGAAGAGCCTAAAAAAAACTGGAAGATATTGGAATTATCAAAAATTGCAGAAGTGAGTCTTGGCCAGACCTCTAATGTTTGCCGTTGGCTTTTAGATGAGGAGTATCTTAAAAAAGACCATGGCTTTTATTCTTTAACTGAACCAGGTAAACTTTTGGATGAATGGTGTCAAAATTATACCTATACACAAAACAAGATGTTTGCTTACTATTCCTTTGAACAGAATCTTGAAAAGTTAATTAAAAAAGTTCTACAAATTGGCAAAGATAAAAGTTTAGAATATACTTTAACACTTTTATCTGGCGCTTCTCTAGTTGCCCCATTTATCAGAGGTATATCCAGTTTACAGATGTATATTGCTGACAGTGAGGCTCTTTCTAAATGGGTGCGTTTACTTGATCTTCGGCCAGTAGAATCAGGAAGTAATATTTCTATGTATATCCCCTATGATGAAGGTGTGTTTTATAAGACACAAAAAGTAAATGGCATTAAGATAGCAAGTAACATCCAATTATATCTTGATCTCTATAGTTATCCTGCACGAGGTAGAGAACAGGCTGAATTCTTAAGAAGATCAAAAATAAAGTTTTGATGAAATATGGTTAAGAGATTAATTACCGATTTAGATACGCGACTCGTAGAGGCGTCAAGATCTATACTCTTAGAGATAATGACTATATTGGGTGCTTATAGAAAATCACTTATTTTGGTAGGTGGATGGGCGCCTTACTTTATTATAGAGAGTTTTAAATCTTCTGATGATGATTTCATTCATGCAGGTTCTCTAGATATTGATATTGCTGTTAATCCCAAGAAGATTTCTGAAGTTGAATATAAGTCAATACTTAAACTTATAGAAGAACAAAATTATACCCATTCTTTAGACAAGGAAGGCAGAGCTATCCCTTATGCTTTTGAAAAAAACATTTCAATTCCAGGGTATAAAGATAAGCAGCCGATAGAGATTGATTTTTTGGGGCCTGAATACGGTGGTAGAGGAAAACGAAAGCGTCATCAAATAGTCCAATCAGAGTTGTTTATAAGAAAAGCCAGAGGTATAGATATTGTTTTTGAACACTGTTTTATGTATAGGTTAAAAGGGAAGTTGCCCAAAGGGGCATGCAATGAAATAGAGATCCATGTAGCTGATTTAGTTTCCGCATTAACTATGAAAGGCATAGTCCTTGGTGCGCGCTACAGTGAGAAGGATGCGTACGATATTTATTCCCTAATTTCTCATTACAAAGATGGCTTTAGTTCAGCAGCAGAAACGATAAAACCTTACCAAAAAGATAAACTTGTGAATGAAGGGATAGAAAGCATTAGGCAGAAGTTTAAGACAAAAGATTCTATTGGCCCACAGTGGGTGGCGGATTTTCTAGTTGGTGGTAGAGAGTCCTCGAGCGAAGAAAGACAACGCTTAGTAACAGATTCTTATATGCAGGTTAATGAATTTTTGACACTGTTGTCAAAGTGATTTAGATGTTTTGTATGACTGTTTCTGCATCAGAAGTTTCAAAGAAGCTTGAATTTGTATAGTTTTCAGGAAATTTCCAATGTCAGCAATTACACATAAGGCACCTCATTATTGCACACCGTAACTTAGTGGTACATTATAGCAATCTCAAGCAGGTCATTTTCTTTGCTTCTTAAAAAATTAATTGCTAAACTCCTATTCTTTTCTTTGTAGATATTAATATCGTGAAAAAAATTAACTATTTATCTTGCAAAATTGGACAAATGGACACGCTAAGCTCATTGGTAAAATCATTTTTGCAAGGGTTCTTACGTTTCCGTTAAAGAACTATAGAAATATCATTAAAGAAGTAGAACATTCCAAACTTTTCAAACAACCACAATTAATTATCAAATTCCTGAGTGAATCTTGCCATACTTGGGGAAAGGAAGAAAGCAAATCTTCCATGGTAATCGCTAAAATAGAAAAAATCGGAAATAGTCTCATTATAAGATATACCTATGAAGGTTTTAACAAAATATATCTAATTAATAAGCTCTTTGCCAAAAAACTATATGTAAGTACGAGTATGAGGTCTATGTTATTCCGAATCAGGCGCATAAGCTCAAGGAATGAACTCACTCATAGGATAATAAAGGGCATAATAGAGCATCAGAGGAAGTTTTTGAACACAGGCGAGCCAATTGATTTGTCGCCATTCAGCCAGGTTCAGCTTACTAATTGGATTAACAGAGGCCAGAAAAATCCAGATTCTGATTTCTATTATCTGCCGTCTGTCATCTGTAATACTTGGGTTTCGCGATTGGTAAATAGGCTTTCCATTATTATGCCTTCCGGAGAGGAGAGGAGATTAAAGTCGTTCTTTCCAACCCAAAAGGATATAAATAAAAATCTCATAAAACGGCTACTTGACAAAGAGAACGAAGATATGCAGTCGGGTAGATTAAAAAACCCTTATACAGATAATGAACTGGGAAGGATGCTGGAAGCATTGCTTCGGAAAAAATTTAAGCAATACTATTCTCTTTCCAGATGGACAGTGGGTCATTGCAGGAAAGACATGGGGATTCCTCCCGCGAAGAGGAGGATCTCAGGATATAAATATCCACCTCTTTCCCTAAACTTTTCTGCCTACTATCTCCTAACCAAAGAAGCTATTCAGCAAAATTGCTCTGCAGTTTCTGGAGTTTATGAATTCTGTGTTAAGAATAATAAGGGAATAGAATATCCCCATGGTGTTACAAAAGTATTTTATATTGGTAGCACTACTAATATAAAGAAAAGATTGAGAGACCACTTGAGCCGAGGGAATAAAAACGGCAGTATTAAAAAATTTCTTAAAACCCACCAGTGCCTTTTTAGATACATTAGATTTTCCCGTGCATGGAAAGAGGAAGAAAGGAAACTACTGGAACTGTTTCTTTCTACTTACGGCAGCTTGCCTAAGAGTAATAAGTTGAGAGGGTAGGTAGAGGATGCAAAATTTGACATTTTTTGAATGCAGTGATACCATTTAGTAACTGAATAGTGAGGATTTTAAATATATTTTAACTGGTAAATCTGGAGTAAAAGCTATGGTTCTTGCAGAAGCAAGCAAGCAAGCAAGCAAGCAATTTAAAACAAAAACAGATATATATAGACCCAAGTGTTATTCAAATTAGCACTTGGGTTTTTTATTTTCTGATGTGGGAAATGGCAAAGGAGCAACATATTAAATAAGAAAACCGGAGAGATAAAAATGGCAAAAAAAAAGAAAGAAGAAGAAGAGGGTTTAGATATTGATTTTGGTGTAGGGAAACTCGGTTTAGGAGGGCTGTTTAAAGGTATTGAGAAATTAGTTGACCTGGCAGCAGATTTAAAGGAAGCCGGAGGGGAGATTAAAAAAGAAGGCGAAATAGATTTGAGCCATCTCAAAAAAGGTATGAAGGGAGTATTTGGCTTTTCCATAAAAAGCGCAGTGGGAGGGAAATCAACAGTTGAGACATTCGGCCACAAAATTAAGAAGACCCCTAAAGGGCCCACGGTTGAGGAAGAGAGAGAGCCTATCATAGATGTATTTGATGAAAAAGATGAGATTAAGATATATGCTGAGATGCCAGGGGTAACTAAAGAGGATATAAAGTTGGATTTAAAGGGAGATATCCTTGATATTTCAGCGCAGAGCGGAGATAAGAAATACCATAAAGAAGTTTTACTTCCGGCAAAGGTAAAGACTAAAACAATGAGTTCTTCCTATAAGAATGGTATTTTGGAAATAAAAATAAAGAAGTGATGTATGGCATTAACTGGATTAAGAGAAGGTGCGTTAAAACTGATTTTATTCGGAGGAAAAGGTGGTGTAGGAAAGACGACCTGTGCAGCCAGCGCAGGTTTTTATTTAGCTAAAGATTTTAAGACGCTCCTAATTTCAACAGACCCGGCGCATTCGCTCTCTGATAGTTTAGAACAAAACATTGGCAGTAACATAATAGAGGTAAAAGAAGCAATTAAACTGGTTGAGAATCAGAGGTAATGAGAAACAAACCACAAATCTTGGTAATTGACGATGAAAAAGATATTCGCGTCCTTTTTAAGGATATCTTGACATCAGAAGGCTATATTGTATTGACAGCCTTGGAAGGAAAGAGCGGTCTTAAAATAGTAGAAGAAAAGAAACCAGATATTGTTTTGCTGGATCTGAAGATGCCCAAAATGAATGGGATTGAAATCCTTCGCCGCATTAAGAGAATAGATAAGAATATAGTTATCATTATAATAACAGGCTATGGAACTATGGATACAGCTCGCATGTCTATGAAATTGGGAGCCTACGATTACATTACTAAACCATTCGACCTAAATCATGTAAAAGCAGTCATTAAGGATGGACTGAAGTCAACTCTCCAGTCCTTTGTGGATCAGATGAAGGAAAGAAAAATCTTGAAGGATATCCGGTCTAGGCAAACTATGCTTGCTAGGGTGAAGCGTTGCAAGGAATCTCATGCATGTTTGTGGGAGATAGCCATAAGAACCTTTGTATTAGGTGATGACAGCATCATGGGCGAGTGGATGGAGAATCCTGAGGTGGGCAAAGAAGAAAAGTTAGGATTAATACAAATTGCCCAGATTCTTAAGGAGAATATGGCAGAAAAAGTAAAAACATGAAGATTCTGGGAAGATAGCATGGTTGAAGAGGGACTTATGCAGATTTTAGAGAAGGTATACGAAGAGAAGGGCTTTGACTTCAGGCAATATAAGGAATCTAGTTTAAAACGAAGAATACAGAGAAGGCTGCGAGCTACAAAGGTAGAATCGTATAAAAATTATGTAATACTAATAGATACTGATCCTAAAGAATATGATAAGTTAATAAATATTCTTTTAATTAATGTTACTGAATTTTTTAGGGACAAAGAGGCATTTGATATTATTAAAAATGAGGTCTTACCAGATATTATTGAAAAGAAGATAGAATCTAAGCTAAAGATATGGTCTGCGGGCTGTGCTACTGGAGAGGAAGTGTATTCTATCGCTATATTATTAAATGAGACATTAGGAGCTAAAAGGGATAATTTTGAAATTTCTATCTATGGAACTGACATAGATAGGGATAATCTTACTAAGGCAGAAGAAGGGGTATATAAGCCTGAAATAGCAGATGGTAAAATTATGGATGAAATTTTAAATAAATATTTTGATATGAATAGCAGTCTAAGGATAAAAGACCTTATAAAAAGGAATTGCTTTTTTAAGTTTCATGATTTGGTATTAAATAAGCCTCTTGATGAGGTTGATCTTATTCTTTGCCGCAATGTTGCGATATATTTTGAAAGGTCATTACAAGAGAAGATCTTTATGGATTTCCACAGTGCCCTTAATAAAGGCGGATATCTTTTCTTAGGGAAAGCCGAGACTTTAATCGGTCCCGCACAGGAAAAGTTTAAAGTAATAGATAAAAGATGGAAGATTTACCAGAAAGGAGGTAAATAAGATGAGGATAGGTCAAAAATTGATTCTTGGGTTTGTAGGGATTACTTTATTGATTGGGGTTGTAGGGTATATCTCTGTTAACACAAGCCAAAAAGCATTAGAAAAAACTATTGGAGAAAGCTCTGTAACTTTAGCCCAAAAAACAATAGATGCTATCGATAGAATAATTTATAGAAGAATCGAAAGATGGCAGTCATACGATCATACCAATCCAAGATTATCTGAAACAGTAATAGCATCAAACCAAGAATTCGAAAAATTAGATAACATCCAATCTTATATTAATGAAAAAGATAAGGAATGGACTTCTGCGCCAAAAAAAGAGATAACCCCTTTCATGAAAGGATTAATCGATAACAAATTATCGCAGAGGCTAAGAAAAAGAATAGATTTTTATGCAAAAAAATATGGCTACAAGGTTTTTGGAGAAGTTTTTGTAACAAACAAGCATGGGGCAAATGTTGCCCAAACCGGAAAAACCTCTGATTACTATCAGGCAGATGAAGAATGGTGGCAAGTAGCAAAGAAAGACGGTTTTTACATAAGAGATGTTGAGTATGATGAGAGCGCAGATATCTATTCTACTGATTTTGCATTAAAAGTTGATGATGAAGCCGGAAATTTTCTTGGGGTTATGAAGGTTGTTTTGAATATTGAGGAAATAATTAATGTAATAAAAGAAGTTAAACCAAGAGGAATGCATGAAGAACACACAACTAGGAAATTTAAGTTATTAACCAAAGATGGCAAAATAATTTACTCAACTGAAGAATTTGAATTTTTTCAAAATATGCCTAAAAGACTGTTATCACAGTTTAAGAAAGGAAAGGGGCATGCCCATTACTTTATAACAGAAGATGATATACCTGCTGAAGAGGAAGAAAAATTATTTTCCTATGCCTATTCGAAAGGATATAAAGACTATAACGGCCTAGGTTGGATATTAATAGTAGAATATGAGACAGAGGAGATATTTGCTCCTGTTGCTAAATTAAGAAATACCTTATTGATTGTTTCTGGCGGTATATTAATAATCGCTATTCTCATTGGTCTTTTTATCTCCCGTTCCATCTCCGGTCCTATTGCAAAACTAACGGGTATAGCAGCTGAAATAGGCAGGGGTAAATTGGATACCAAAATAGAGATTAAATCAAAGGATGAAATTGGCGATTTTGCAAAAAGTTTCAGTCGCATGACAGAAAATTTAAGTAAATCTAGAGATGAATTAATATCAGCCAAAGATTATACAGATAACATTGTAAAGTCTATGGTTGATACCTTAATCGTAGTTGACCCAGAAGCAAAGATAAAAACCATCAATAATGCCACATCGGATCTTTTAGGCTATACGGAAGATGAGCTCATTAGAAAGCCAGTTGCGACTATCTTTGCAGAAGAAGAAGAAGAAGAAGAAGAAGAATCACCATTTAAGGGAACCAGAATGAAAAAGTTAATAGAGGAAGGCTCTATTAGGGATTACGATATGACTTATAAGACAAAGGCTGGCGAAAAAATCCCAGTAAGTTTCTCTGGTTCAGTAATGAGAGACAAAGAAGGTGAGTTAGTAGGTATTGTTGGAATTGCCCGAGATATGCGCGAAATCAAGCGCCTTATGCAAAAAGAGAAGGAATTTGCAGCAGCAGCAGCAGCAGCAGACGCTGAGAAGAAAAGGGCAGAGGAGTTGGAGAAATCGTATAAGGAAACTCAGCAGAAGACAATAGAATTGGAGAAGTCCTATAAGGAATTAAGCGAGAAGAGCGAGCGACTGGAGAGATTTTCTAAGGTAACTGTTGGCCGGGAATTAGAGATGGTCTCCTTAAAGAAGGAGATAAATTCTCTGCTTAAAAAATCAGGACAGCCTAAAAAATATAAGGTGTCTTAAGAAGATGAAGAAACCTTCTATTCAAGAAAGAAATTGGGAGATGTCTTTTAACGCCATTACAGATTTGATTTCGGTCCAGGATAGAGATTTCAAGATTATCAGGGTAAATAAGGCTTATGCCGATGCCTTTAAGATGAAACCCGAAGAACTCATCGGCAAGACTTGTTATGAAGTGGTCCATAAGACAAGAGAACCCTGCCCGAAATGCCCTCATAGGCAGGCGCTGGAAACCAAGAAACCAGTGAAGGAAGAATTCTTTGAACCGCGCCTTGGACTTTATCTTGCAGTATCTGTCGCGCCCATATTTGATAAAAGAGGCGAAGTTACCGGCACTATCCATATGGTTAGAGACATCACCGAGTGCAAGCAGGCGGAAGAAGCACTCATAGAATCCGAAACATGGTTCAAATCCATTTTCGATAATGCAACCGAGGGGATACTCCTGGCCGACCTGGAGAAACAAACGTTCTTTACCGGCAACAAAGCAATCTGCCAGATGCTGGGTTATGAACAGGAAGAGATCGAGAATCTAAGTCTCATGGACATCCATCCCCAGGAAGATATCCCATATGTTTTGGAACAGTTCGAGAAGCAAGCTAAACAGGAAATAACACTGGCTACTGATCTTCCTGTCAAAAAAAAGGACGGCAGCGTCTTTTATGCTGATATCAACTCGAACCCGATTACTTTAGCTGGTAAGACATATATGATGGGATTCTTTAGAGATATCACCGAGCGCAAGAAGGCACAGGAGAAAGAGAAGAAAAGGACCAAAGATTTAGAGCGGGCCCAGCAGGCAAGCTTAAATATCATGGAGGACCTGGATAGAAGAAGCAAAGAATTAGAAGCGTCTATGAATGAACTGAGGAGTACGCAAGAGAAGTTAATACAGGCAGAGAAGATCGCTGCACTGGGCCGACTCACTGCGGCAGTTGCCCATGAGCTTAATAATCCATTAGCTTCGGTCATAGGATTTTCCGAGGCGGTTCTTCTCCATGGTTTGAGGAATAAAGAGTTGAATAGGGATAGGTTAAAAAATAGTATAGACAGAGTACTAAATAATGCCTATCGCTGTAAGAGTATCATCAACCGCCTGTTGAGTTATGGAGAAGGTTTTGCCGCCGAGTCTAGTCTCGTGGATATAAATGAAACGATAGATAAGTCTATCTCTCGGGTTCTGGGTCAGACTGGCCTAAAGGGGGTAAAAATAGTAAAAGAATATTCTAATAATATCCCCAAGATTATGGGGCGCAAATTTCAATTATCTCAAGTCTTTCTAAATATCATACTCAACGCTTCTCAAGCCATGCCGGAAAATGGTAAGTTAAAGATTAAAACGGGGCGCAAGGGCGATTACATTGAAGCCCTATTTAAAGATACCGGCAAAGGCATAAAAAAAGATAATTTGAATAAAGTATTCGAACCTTTTTTTACCACCTCTGATATGGTTAAAGGCACTGGCATGGGACTGTCTATATCTGCCAGTATAATTAAAGCACACCAAGGAGAGATATTAGTAGAGAGTGAAGGTGAAGGGAAGGGAGCTACCTTTACCGTTAAATTACCGGTTAAGAATGGAGGAGGAGTGATGACCAGAAAAAAGAAGCTAGTGCCTCAAATCTTAGTTATTGATGATGAGCCAGACCTTTGCTATCTTCTTGAGGATATATTAGGAGGAGAGGGAGGCTATGAGGTAATTACTACACCCGATGGGTTTGAGGGAATAAAAAGGAATGAGGATAGCAATCCAGACCTTATTCTCCTGGATCTTAAGATGCCCCAAATGGGAGGGATAGAAACCCTGCGGAGAATCAGAAAAAAGGATAAAGATGTTATCGTAATCATTCTTACCGGATATGGGGACGCAGAGACAGTTAGAGATGCAGCAGACTTGGATGTCTATGAATATATAAGCAAACCGTTTAAAAACCACGACATAATAAGTGTAATAGAAGAAGCATTAGCCTCCCGGGAGAAAGAAAAAGATGCCTGAAATTTCGACTTTAATATATGTTCCCATTTTACATACCCAAAAAGAAGCTGGAGAAATTCTTGTTTCTTTAAGAGGTAGTGAGTCCGAAAAACCTCTAAGCTCAGTGGTCCAACAGGAAAAACCTACCAAGGAGATGTGGGAAGGTATATATGAGAAGCTTAAGGAAAGCAATATTCATTATCCTTCGGTTCGTATTTATCAGGAGGCCTTGCCCGTCTGCGGAAAAGAAAGCGAAATAGTAGCAAAACTGGCGGAAAAAGGAAGCCGCAACCACCAATTAATCCTGGAATTAATGAGAAAGGGGGCCAGGCTGGAGGGGACCGAAGATCCAGATTTACTGATTAAAGAATACGATTATCTAACTAAGTTAGTCAGCACGGTCTCTGTCTCTGTTCAAAATTACCGACAAGCCTTAAAAGAATACCAGGATAAAAGTATGAAGTTAATGAAAAAAAGAGACCTATTTATTACTAAGAGGATTAAAGACAGTCTTAAAAATGGGGAGATGCCATTGGTTTTTATGGGTGTGCGCCACCAACTGGAGAAACTACTCCAGCAAGATTTTGTTATTAATTATATCATCTATCGTCTACCATTTAAGAAAATCAAGGATATCTATAATGTCTAAAAAAAGAGAATCACCATCCCTTTTAAGCAAGAATTTTACCGGGTTATTCTCTCCTATTCATCTGGATGCAAATGCGTTAGAGAGCGGTAAGACACCAGCTCTATATAAATTTACCTCTGTCTTTTTTCCCAATCTTGGTCCTAGCATCTTAAAGCTCCTTCTGGATATGGAGAAAGGTTCTCGTAAGGTAGTTAGTGCTATTAAGCCTGAAGAGAGGGAACGACTGATTAAGGAATTGGAAGGGGTAACTGTTGAGATGCGTTATCTGGTAAAGGATAAGGAAAAGGAGATAATGAGGATACCAATAAATATATCTCCTTCAGAGGTCTTGAAGAATGCCACATTGGTTAAACATGATACACGCTACAACAAAGAGATGCAGGAAGAAATGAATAAGATAATTATCTCCTTTATCAGGAAGGAATTCGAGCATAATGTTAAGACTATAATAGAAAGGACATTTGAAGGTCTACTTGCTAAACCCAGAATACCATCTATGCTCAAGGAGCTTATATCCAGGAGGCTTATTAACAGAGAAGGTCGCCTTGCTGAAGGCACTACCATTGAAGATATAATATCAGGCAAATACGCAAGGCTCTTTGAGAAGGTAGTTCCTGAGGAACTTATAAATGAAGCCTTGCTAATTAAGGATACGATTGAGACCTGCTACCATTTAGAGGATAAAGATTATCAGATACCTGTAAATGAGGCATTAAGGGAGAAAGGTATCCTCGAGATTACCTTAGGAGAAGCAAAAAGAGGAAATAGTGTGCTTAAGTCTTGTAAGAAAAAAAAGGAGAGATAAAAATGGCAAACAAAAATGCAAGAAAAGAGGGTAAAGGTGAGCAGAAATTTGCAGCAGCAGCCTCGGTTCATTCCGAAAGACTTGCCTTTACTGGCCGGATAGCTGCAACTATTGCCCATGAGATAAGGAATCCTTTGACCAATGTACTTATAGCAGCTCAACAACTCCATGAATTCTCTAAGGCAGGAACTCCCTTGGCTAAATACATTGACATGATTAGAAGAAACGCAGAAAAGGCTAATAATTTAATTATCGAACTCTTAAATTGCGCCAGACCACCAAAACTTAATCTAAAGCCCTATAATGCTCATGAGATCCTCGACAGTGTTTTAAGCTCCACTGATATTCGGCTACAGAAGATAGAAGTAATTAAGGAGTATACTTCAAAATCGCCTATCCTAAATATAGATAAAGAACAAATAGAACGCGCTTTCTCAAACTTGGTCATCAATGCCATTGAAGCTATGTCTAAGAGCGGAGGGAAATTGACCATTGCTACAGAAAATGACCAAGACTTTTTTACAGTAAAGATTCAAGATACCGGTAAGGGTATTCCAGAAGAAGATATTATCCAGATATTTGACCCTTTCTTTAGTTCTAAACCATCAGGCACCGGTCTAGGACTAGCCACATGTTATGGAATTATTGCCAGTCATAGTGGCACTATTGAGGTAGAAAGTAAGCCCAGAAAGGGCTCTAGCTTTGCGGTTTTTTTACCGATTAACCAACCAGAAGATGAAAAAATGAAGTTTTAGATGTAAGGAAATAAGGGGTGACAAACTGATGATGGAAATAAAATATGACATTAGGAGAGGAACAGACATATATAGGGCAATTTATGCCCCTCGATTAAGAAGTTGGATTTCTAAGGGTGTAATAAAACGAGGAGATGCACTTGTTTGGCGAAGCGGTCTTTCAGGCTGGCGTAAAGCCGAAGAACTTGAAGAACTGGCGCCATTTTTTAAACAGTGTGAAAAACAGCAATTAGAGGAAACGGAAAGACGAGAAGATGAACTATTCTTGCAGAAGAAGAAGAAGAAGAAGAAGAAGATAAACAATATTTTAATAATAGACGATGAGAAAGATTTATGTTCGCTTTTTTTTGATATCTTAAACCAGAGAGGCTATAAGGTAACGATTGCTAATACAAAAAGACAAGGTGCAGCCTGTATAAAAAGAGAAACACCCGAAGTAGTATTTTTAGATCTGAAACTGCCCGATGGGGACGGTATGACGCTTCTTTCTAAAATTAAAGAGATAAATCCAGAAACAGTAGTGAATATAATCTCTGCCTATGGTAGCGAAGAAAGGAAAGAAGAAGCTAAGAGGAAAGGGGCTAGCAGTTTTATGGATAAGCCATTTACTAAGGAGCAGATATTAAGGAGTGTAGAATAGTTTAATAAACGGAGAATAAGAGGTTAAAATGGAGACAATCCTAATAGTTGATGATGACACAGATTTAGGCTGGAACCTCTCAAATATACTAAAAGGTAAAGGTTACAACGCAATCGCTGTGGGAGACGGAATAAGAGCCCTTAATGCAGTCAAGAAAAATTCTCCCAATTTGGTCCTGCTGGATATGAAGCTTCCTGGAATGGATGGGATGAAGGTTCTGGAGAAGATAAAAAAGATTGATAAGAATTTGCTGATTATAATGCTTACTGGCTGTGGTGATGTAAGAGGAGCAGTCAAGGCAATGAAATTAGGAGCATTTGATTATCTTACCAAGCCTTTTGATAAGGATGAGTTAATTCTGGTAATAAAAAGGGCTCTTCGGACCCAATATTTAACCAAGGAAGTAGAAACTCTAAAAAAACGGTTTGGTGAAAAAATCACAGCAGAAGAGCTAATGGGAGAAAGCCCTCAAATAAAGCAAGTCTTAAAGCAGATTAAAATAATCGCGCCAACCAATATGACTGTGATACTTCAAGGCGAAAGCGGGACAGGTAAAGAATTGATTGCCCAGATGATTCATCAGAAAAGCCCTCGCAAAAATAATCCTTTTATTGCTATAGACTGCGGCGCGATTCCTGATACATTGGCTGAGAGTGAACTTTTTGGTCATGAGAAAGGGGCATTTACCGGAGCTGATGCTCAAAAAGAAGGCAGGTTTGAAGAGGCTAATGGAGGCACCTTGTTCCTGGATGAGATTACAAATCTCTCTACTACTACGCAGAGAAAACTTCTCAGGGTGATACAGGAAAGAAGGCTTCAGCATATAGGCGGCAAGAGAAGCATAAAAATAGATGTCAGAATAATCGTGGCTACAAACATTAATCTCTCAGGTGCGGTAAGGCGGGGTAAATTTAGAGAGGACCTCTTTCATAGGTTAAATGAATTTCATATTTCACTTCCCCCGCTTCGGGAAAGAAAGGAGGACATCCCCCATTTAGCCATGCGTTTTTTAAAGGAGGGAAATCAAGAATTAAATAAAAAAACAGAAGGCTTCTCTTCTGATGTGATGAAACTGTTTCTAAATTATCCATGGCCAGGCAATGTTAGAGAATTTAAGAATGTAGTCAGAAAAGCAGTACTTCTATGTGATTTCAATCATATTAAGCCAGAACATGTTTCATTAGATAATATTGCCCCATCTAAAAAGCCCGAATTTCAGCAGGATTTGGATAAAGGAGTCTCTCTCAAAGAGATAACTAAAAAAGCGACAAGACAGATAGAAAAGAAAGTGATTAAACAAGCGTTGACTAAAGCCGGCGGCAATAAAAGCAAAACCGCCAAAATCCTTAAAATAGACCGCATGACCCTCTATTCTAAGATAAAAGAGCACAAAATTCGTGTGCCTGTGTCATAGATCATATTCTGTATATCGTGCACGGCTAACGGAATATGGACGACAAAATACGAAATACAGTACACAAGGCGCTGTAGAACAAACTCTACACTCCCCAAAACGAACGCTGAAAGCTGTTGTAAAAATAAATTCTACACAAATGTAGAATCAACTCTACATTTTTATCTTTAAATCTCCTCTATTTTTAAACTCTTCAGAATCCTCACAAAAGATATTTTTTAAAAAGAAGCTCCCGCAGGTCGAAATTTTCTTTTAGCAGATAGTTTGGCACGGAAGTTGCTTCTATACTATAAGTAACAGGAAACAGAGCGCAGGTTTTTCTGCTTTCTGAATTTAAAAACGAGGGGAGGTGGAAAAAATGGCAGTAGAAAAAGCAATCGGTTCATCTAGTTTGGTTGAGGTTATTGACAGAATCCTTGACAAGGGTGTTGTGGTTGATGCATGGGTTAGAGTTTCTTTAGTCGGTATTGAGATATTGGCTGTTGAAGCAAGAGTTGTAGTCGCATCAGTCGAGACATACCTGAAGTATGCTGAAGCAATTGGTCTAACAGCAACAGCAGCTTAAGTGTAGTAAAAAAAAGGATTCTTGCCGAGCCACCCTTGCGAACACAGTCTGTGTTCATAAAAGCATGGTTCGCCAAGAGGTTCTTTTTTCTCCCTAACGTGAAAGGAATAAAAGATGCCAGAAGCACTAGATTTAAAGGATGTAGTGGAAGATGTTGTTTCTTCTTATGAGAAGAGAATCCAGAGTATTGGTTCTGTTTTTGATGTTGATACTGCTCGTCTAATTTTTGGCGACTCTCAAGGGTCTCTCATTGATACAAGAGAGAAAAGAGGAGAAATCAACACTCAGCTTCGGGATATCCTTGCCAGAAAAGAGCATCTCAGGAAAAAGGACTTTGACAATATGATGCAGGGCACCTTATCAGTTCAGGATCAACGGGAAAAAGAAGTAAGAGGTTTGTTAAATACTTATCTTAATGAACAAAAAGAGATGGCTCAGGTTTTAAGGGAAAATCTAGAGAAGTTTAGAAATTCCCTTGCCGGAGGTGAAGTCGGAAGAGTCAAGGAATTCCAAGCAATAATTAAAGAAGTCCTTTCAAAACAGGAAAAGAGAAAAGAAGAGATTACTTCTAAACTAAAGGATTTTCAAAAAGAACAACAGGAAATGGCAAAAAGGCTCAAGGAACTTTTAGCAAAAGGAAGGGAGCTTAGGATAAAGGATTTCAAATCAATGCTTAAGGAATTCAATGTTCAACGGGATGAACGATTAATGCTTCAAAAGAGCAGGAAACAAGAAGTGGCCAAAATGCTCAGTGGCTTTAGAGAAGAAAGACAAAGAGCAGTAAAAGAAGACGCAAATAAAAAACAGAAAATTAAAAAGGAGGAATAAAGATGGGAATAGCAGAGAGTATGAGAGGTATTGTAGATGGTATCGTTGTATCTCATGATTCACGGGCAAAGGCGATAGGTGTGTTGGTTGGTGATGTGGATAAAATGCTGAAAGGATTTACTTCGGATAGGAAGAAGATGAGCACAGAGCAGACCAGGAATCTGGCTGATTTTGTCGGGGATTTGTCAAGGAGTACAGGAAATATGCTTAAAGGATTTCAGAAGAGCCATAAAGAGATGGGTACAGAACAGGCAAAGAACTTAGCAGATTTTGTTAATAATCTGGTTAAAGATGTAGGTTCAATGTTGAGTGGTTTCGAGAAAGACCGCAGCAAGATGTCAAGGGAACTCAAGGATAATCTTGCTAAAGAAGTAAAAGAGATTAAGACTTACGTCAAGAGCAAACTCAAGGAGTTCAATCAAGACCATGCTGATATGAGCGATGCATTAAAAAAGAGTTTAGCTAAATACGTTGGTGATATAGTCAGCGGCGTTAATAAGCTCTTAGGTGAATATGGCTCTGATATGGCAAAGGCAAAAGATGCATGGAAAAGCATGTCTAAGTCCAGAAAAAAGGGAGTTGCTCCCAGGATTGAAGTCAGAGAAAAGGTAACTACAGTTAAGGAAGCAGTGAAAGCGGAACCTAAAGCTAAACCCAAGGCTGAGCCTAAACCCAAAACACCTGAAGCTCAGATATTAGCTTTGCTGAGGAATCATCCTGAAGGCATAAGCTTGCCGAATTTAGGAAATGAAGCGGGCTGCCACTTTATAAAGCTGACCAGTCCAATGAGAGGTCTGCTGGATAAGGGCAAAGTTAGAAAAGAGGATAATCTTTACTTTATCGCTTAGCGAATAGAGGTAAAAGATGAGCATGATAAAATGCGCTTTCTGTAAAGGCACAGGTAAAGATCCCTTTGATCTGCTGTCCGAGCTTGCCATCTGCCAGGTCTGTGGAGGTAGAGGTAAGGTTGAGGTAAAAGAGCCGGCGATCAAGTGCGTGTATTGCAAGGGTACCGGCGTCTATCCCCATAATGGTCGGGTTACCTGCACCGTATGTAATGGCAAAGGAAGTGTTACTGTTAAAGCTCCAACTGAAAAGTGTTCTAAATGTAAAGGCACTGGCAGAGCAATAGATAGCGGCCTTCCCTGTATTAAATGCGGAGGCAAAGGGGTTGTCTCAAAGAAAAAAAATGACTGAGTTAAATTCCTTCAGAGAAAAGATTCTTAAAAAGAGAAAGGAATCGTTGTCTAAATTTAGTTCCTGCCGGGCAGGCTTTAGAAGCAGGGAGAAGAAAATAAAAGCGGATTTGGCAGAGGCGGGCAAGGTCTGGAAAGAAGTGAGCAAAAAGTTCAAATGGTGGCAGTCGTTGCCCTAGAGAAGAAGGAAACAAAAATCAAAAAGAGGAGATGAAGTAAAATGATTGATGAGATGACTACAGTACTTGAACCGAGTCCTTTGCCCGACTTTGTAGAAACAAAGTATATAAAGGATATTACCGGCAGAGCTCTCTCCTATATTAAGGCTGGCTTTCCGGTCCATTTTCGAGGGCCTTCAGGCACAGGAAAGACTACTCTGGCTATGCATGTAGCTAGTAAAATAGGCAGACCTGTATCAATGATTCACGGGGATGAGGAGTTTACAACTTCTGATTTAGTTGGCGGAGAACATGGCTACAGGTTTAAAAAGGTTGTAGACCGCTTTATCTCAACTGTTTTAAAGACAGAAGAAGATATGGTAAAGCGCTGGGTGGATAACCGTCTAACAGTTGCCTGTAAATATGGTTTTACTTTGATCTATGATGAATTTACACGTTCTCGTCCTGAGGCGAATAATATTCTTCTCTCCATTTTGCAGGAGAAGATGATGGATTTGCCAATGGGAAGAGGCGGAGAAGATCCGTATTTAAAGGTTGATCCTGATTTTACCGCTATCTTTACATCCAACCCGGAGGAATACGCAGGGGTGCACAGGAGTCAGGATGCCTTAAGGGATAGAATGATAACTATGGATCTGGACCACTTTGATTATGATACAGAGCTGGCTATTACTAAGACAAAGTCCAAACTCTCTAAGAAAGATTCCAAGAGAATAGTTGATATTGTCCGAGGTTTGAGAGAATCCGGGAAGTGTGAATTTGCGCCTACTGTTCGTGGTTGTATCATGATTGGCAAAACTCTTAAGATTCGAAAATTTTCTCCTTCCAATACAAATGGTTATTTTAGCCAGATGTGTCAGGATATACTTGCTTCTGAGACGAGCAGAGTCGGCTCAAAGACGAATCAGGACAGGGTGAAGGAGATAGTTAAGGGGTTGATTAAGAAATATAGTTAAAAGACAGATGGCAGAGAGCAGAAGGCAGATGGCAGAAAAATATGATTTCTGAATAAGAGAGGAGGGAGAGAGACGATGATGAGGACACAACGTACTTCAAGTACTAAAAACATAAAGAGCTTACGTTCTATAGGCGCACGGTCTATTCCAAAGAGCCAAAGGTCAAGCTATTTAGAGTTATATACGCTTGGAACAGAAAAGGATAGGTTAGAGAAAGAAATTTTTGCGTTGGATAAAAGAAGAGATACGACAAAAAAACAATTGGATAGTATTAGCAAGCGAATGGGAGAATTACAAAAAGAGGTGTATCAGGAACAGAAGATAAAAACTTACAAGAATGTACCTACAAAGCCTCTAAAAACAATGCCCATAAATTATTGATTAAAAAAACGTAGAGAGGGATTAAAAATGTCTAATAAAATGGCTCATGCTACTGAGGCGACGAATCTTGCGGATATTTTAGAAAGGGTTCTGGATAAGGGAATAGTTATTGCCGGGGATATTAAGATCCAAGTTGCCGACATTGATCTTCTCACTATCAAAATAAGGCTGATGATTGCTTCTGTGGAGAAGGCAATGGAGATGGGGATAAATTGGTGGCAGCAGGATTCTTATCTTTCCTCCGAAGCAAAAGAGAAAGAAATAGAGAGCGAGAATAAATCCTTAAAGAAGAGATTAGAGCGGTTAGAAGCAAAGATAAAATAACTAGGAAATAGAATAGCAAAATAAGAAAGAAACAATAGGGGAGGTTAGCTTAATGGCTAAAGAAAAGAAAAAAGAAGAAGCAGTAGGTTTTGATTTTGGCATTGGTGGGCTGTTTAAAGGTATTGAGAAATTAGTTGATCTGGCTTCTGAATTGAAAGAAGCAGGAGGGGAGATTAAGAAAGAAGGCGAAATAGACCTGAACCATCTCAAGAAGGGGATGAAGGGAGTGTTTGGCTTTTCCGTAAAGAGTGCAGTAGGAGGAAAGCCAACAGTTGAGACATTCGGCCACAAAATTAAGAAGACCCCTAAAGGACCCACTGTTGAGGAAGAGAGAGAGCCTATTACAGATGTATTTGATGAAAAAGATGAGATTAAGATATATGCTGAGATGCCAGGGGTAAATGACGAGTCTATATCAGTCCATTTAAGAGAGGATATATTAGAAATAATGGCTGTAAGTAAGGATAGAAAATACCGCAAGGAAATTTTGCTTCCTGCTAAAGTTAAACCTAAAACTTTGGAGAGGAGTTTTAAAAACGGCATCTTAGAAATAAAAATAAAGAAGTAATATATGGCATTAACTGGATTAAGAGAAGATGCGTTAAAACTGATTTTATTTGGAGGAAAAGGTGGTGTAGGAAAGACGACCTGTGCATCTAGCGCAGGTTTTTATTTAGCTAAAGATTTTAAGACGCTCCTAATTTCAACAGACCCTGCGCATTCGCTCTCTGATAGTTTAGGGCAGAAAATCGGCAGTAATATAACAGAGGTAAAAGGAACAAAAAACTTGAGTGCTTTTGAAATAAGCGCAGAAAAAGCTCTTTCCGGATTCAAAATAGAACATGAAGATCAGATAAAAAAGATTTTGGATACCTCTACCTATCTGGATGAGGAAGACATTGATTCTATCTTCGGTTTGCCTATTCCGGGGATGGATGAAGTGATGGGGTTTAAGACAATTGTTGATTTAATAGAGGAAGCGAAGTTTGACAAGTACATTGTAGATACTGCGCCTAGCGGTCATGCGATGAGACTTCTGACTTTACCGGACCTGCTGGATGACTGGGTCAAGGTTATGGCAAAGATGAGATGGAAGTATAGGTATATGGTTGAAAGATTTGGCGGGAAATACAATCCTGACGAAGGCGATGATTTCTTATTAACTATGAAAAAGACAGTAAGGAGAATAGAAAATCTTCTTAAAGATCAAAAAAGGTGTGAGTTTATAGCAGTTACCATTCCGGAAGATATGGCTATTTTGGAAACAGAGAGATTGCTAAACAACTTAAGTAATTATGGAATAAAGGTAAGACAATTAGTAATAAACAATGTTGTAGAATCGCAGGATTGTGGATTTTGTCGAGAAAGAAGAAAAGGACAGGAGAAATATATAAGCCGGATAAAGAAAAAGCTTGATAACTTAAAAACGACAATTGTTCCTTTACAGGCTCAAGAAGTTAAAGGGATTGATGATTTGAATAATTTTAAGGAGGTGCTATTTCAATAATGACAAAAAAGAACGCAGCTCTTACACTTAAAGTAAAAGAAGCTCTGCCAAAGGATGCAGGAAGGGCTATCGCCAGGATTGACCCGGAAGATATGAAAACTCTTGGAATAGAAGTGGGTGAGGTTGTAGAGATTGACGGTAAAAGAAAAACTCCTGTCAAAGCAATGCCATCTTACGTAGAAGATAGAGGGAAAAAGACTATTCAAATGGATGGAATATCCAGAGAGAATGCGCAGATTGGACTGGATGAAAAGGTAAATATCAGCAAGATTGACTATAAATCTGCTAACAAAATCACACTCTCTCCTCTAACTGCATCAAGCCTGCTTCAAAGAGATAAAGACACCAGATATATCGGCTCGCTTATGGAAGGGCTTCCTGTAACCAGTGGCGATAGGATTAGAGCTACGCTTTTTGGCTCAAGATCCTGCGATTTCAAGGTATTGGATACTATTCCTGCGGGTGTGGTTTTAATAAACCAAACTACCTCAATAAAGATGAAGACAAAGGGGGCAGAAAAAGAGAGGTCAGCCAAGATTTCGTATGAAGATATTGGCGGACTTGATGCGCCAATCCAAAGAATCAGGGAGATGATAGAGCTTCCTCTAAAATATCCTCAGGTATTTGAAAGATTAGGAATTGATCCGCCGAAAGGCGTTTTTCTCCATGGCCCTCCGGGTTGTGGAAAGACCTTAATCGCTCGGGCAGTGGCTAATGAAACAGATGCTTATTTTGTCAGCATAAGCGGGCCGGAGATTATGGGAAAGTTTTATGGAGAGAGCGAAGCACGTCTCCGTTCAATATTTGAAGATGCTCAGGCACATGCTCCTGCTATCATATTTTTAGATGAGATTGAATCTATTGCTCCCAAAAGAGAAGATATGGGCGCTGAAAAACAGGTTGAGAGAAGGGTGGTAGCTCAGCTTCTGGCTCTGATGGATGGATTAGAATCAAGGGGACACGTTGTTGTTATAGCTGCAACCAATTTGCCTAATACAGTTGATCCGGCTTTAAGGCGACCAGGCCGTTTTGACAGAGAGTTATCTATCTCTATTCCGGATAAAAATGGGCGATTAGAGATTTTACAGATACATACAAGAGGAATGCCTCTGGCAGAAGGGGTGAGCTTAGAGAGGCTGGCTGAAATCACTCATGGATTTGTAGGCGCAGATTTAGAATCATTGGCAAGAGAAGCGGCAATGTCAGCGTTAAGAAAGATTTTGCCTAAGATAGATTTTGAGTTAGCGGAGATACCTTATGAGACTCTTTCAGAATTGCAGGTTACTATGGACAATTTTTTGGAGGCATTAAAAGAAATAGAGCCTTCTGCTATTCGCGAGGTGTTTGTTGAGGTTCCTGATGTAAAGTGGGATGAGGTTGGTGGGTTAGATGAAATAAAGAAGTCTTTAATTGAAGCAGTAGAATGGCCTCTTAAATACAACAGATTATTTGAGCACGTCAAAACAGAACCGCCTACAGGCATTTTGCTCTCTGGTTCTCCGGGTACAGGAAAGACCTTGGTAGCCAAAGCATTAGCTACCGAGAGCGGGGTTAATTTTATTTCTGTTAAAGGTCCTGAGATTATGAGTAAGTATGTGGGTGAGTCAGAACGCGCTGTCCGTGAGATATTCAAAAAAGCAAGAATGGCTGCTCCATGTATTTTGTTTTTGGATGAAATAGACAGTCTGGTTCCTACACGCGGAAGCGCTGGAGGGGATTCACAGGTAACGGAAAGAGTGATTAGCCAATTTCTTACCGAACTTGGCGGGATAGAGAGATTAAAGGGCGTGGTAGTGATTGGTGCGACCAATAGATTAGACATGGTGGACAGCGCAATATCAAGGGCGGGAAGATTTGATATCCATTTAAACTTTCCATTACCTGATAAAAATACAAGACTCAGAATTTTTAAAATTCATACTAAAGAAAAACCATTAGACAAAGATGTAAATTTAGAAAAATTAGCAGATCAAACGGAAGAATATTCCGGGGCAGATATTGAAGCTGTTTGCCGACGCGCGTCTATGCTTGCTATAAGAGGATATATAGAAAACAAAAAGGCAAAAATCGAAAATCAAAAATTAGAACTCAAGATATCAAAGAGCAATTTTGAAGAAGCGGTTAGTTTATTAAAAAAACAGGAAAACGAAATGAAGGGGGGTGGTTAAAATGGCAGGGATTATTGAGAAAATTAAAAACTTTTTTAGCAGCATGTGTATATGCAAAGCTAAGAAGGAAAAAGAAGAACCTAAACTGCAACAGGAAGAGCCTAAGGTAGAGAAAAAACCTGAAGAACAAAAATAATAACAAGGGTGTAAGATGGCTAAGACGGGAAAATATATTTATGGAATCATAAATTCTAATGCAAACTTCCGCCTTTTTGTCTCGGAGGATAGCATACATACGATTCCTTCTCAGGATATCTCTGCTGTAGTAGGAGATTCCGAGATAATAGATTATACTTGTATATCTAAAGGTGATGTGGCGAAGATGCTGGTCAGGCATCAAAAGGTTATTGAAAAGATTATGAATTCTGAAGTTGCAATCATCCCTATGAAATTAGGCACATTCGCTGTTGATGAAATTGAGGTCAAAGATGTTCTGGATAGAGGATATAGTCTAATTAAGGAGACTATGGAGAAGATGGGCGATAAAATAGAGATTGATATAGTCGCTACATGGAGTGATTTTACTTCAATTCTTAAAGAGGTTGGGGAAGAGAAAGAAATTAAAGAATTCAAAGAAAGGCTTTTAGCTAGTCAAAAAGAGATAACCATAACTGACCAGATGAAAATAGGACTTATGGTTAAGAAAGCATTGGATATAAGAAAAGAAAAATATGCTGAAAAGATAAAGAATACACTGGAAACTCTAAGCAAGGATCTCAAGATGCATGAACTCATGGACGATAAGATGGTTAGCAATATAGCCTTTTTGATAAATAAAACCCAGCAAAACGAATTTGATAGAAAGATAGAAGCCCTGAACACTGAATTTCACGATGAGTTAAATTTTAGATGTGTAGGTCCGCTTCCACCATATAGTTTCTATACGCTTGAGATAAAAAAGATGCAATTTGGCGAGATTGATTGGGCAAAAAAGAAGTTGGGTTTAAATGATTTTGCAGATAAAGATGAAATTAAGAAAGCCTATAGAAGAGTAGCCGCTTCTTCCCATCCTGATAGAAATCAGGATATACCAGCTAAAATTTTTGATGATGTAAATAAAGCAAATAAGATACTTATTGACTATTGCAAAGCTCGTGAGCAAGCGGGTGAGAAAGAATTTGAAAAGAACGCAGTATTGATCAAAGTGAGGGAGTAATAGGAATATGGAGAGGGAAGGAAAATATATCTATTGTATTGTTGCTACATCGCAGGAGAGGAATTTTGGGCCAATAGGAATAGGCGGCAGGGGTGATGAAGTCTTAACCATTGGCTATGATGACCTGAGCATGGTTGTAAGCAGTCATCCAATGACTAAATTTACTGTTAATCGCGAGAATATGCTGGCTCATGAGAAAGTAATTGAAGAGGTGATGAAGGAATTTGATGGCGTGCTTCCAGTTAGATTTGGCACCATTGCCTCTAGTGCCGATGAAATAAGAAATCTTCTGGATAGAAGATGCAGGGAATTTAAAAACACGTTGAGAGATATGGACCACAAGGTAGAATTAGGTGTTAAAGGTATATGGAAGAATATGGATATCATCTTTAAGGAGATTACAGAAGAGAATAAAGAGATTAAGAAGGCAAAAGTGAAAATTCAAAACGGCAAAGGGAAAAAGAATATACAATCTAAGATGGAGGTTGGTAAAGAGGTTTTTGAAGCTCTACAAAAGAAAAAAGAGAAAGAGGCAGAGAAAATAGTAGATGCCCTAAGAAGAACGTCCTTTGACCATAAATTCAACAAGACTGCTGGGGATGAGATGTTTATGAATGCAGCCTTTTTGGTGGATAAAGGGAGAGAGAAAGAATTTGATAACATAATGAATGATCTAAGTGAAGAATATAAGGATAGAGTAAAGTTCATGTATGCAGGGCCTTTACCTGTGTTTAATTTTGTGAGCATTGCCATTTATCCTGAGGAATGGGAAAAGTGAAAGAAGGTAAGTACATATATTGTGTAATAAAAGCTAACGAGCCAAAAACTTTCGGTTCGCTGGGAGTTGGAGAAAGAGGTGACGAGTTACATACTATTCGTTTTAACGATATAGCAGTTGTAGTGAGCAATTCTCCAATAATAAAATACCCGGTGTCAAGAGAGAATACAATTGCTCATGAAAAGGCAATTGAGGAAGTGATGAAACAACATGTAGTTTTGCCGGTAAGATTTTGTACAATTGCTGAAGATGAAGCAAAGGTTAAGAAGATACTGGAGAAAGAATACGAGAAATTTAAAAATCTGTTGGGCGAGATGAAAGGCAAGAAAGAGCTTGGACTTAAAGCGATATTTAAAGAAGATGTTATTTACAAAGATATTCTGGAAAGATATGAGGACATCAAAAAATTAAAGAAAACGGCGGCTTCTAAACCCCCTGAAGCGACTCATTACGAACGTATGGAAATAGGGAAAATGGTGGAAACTGCTCTAGAAAAAGAGAAAGAGATTTATGAAAAGACAATTTTAGACGCTCTTTTACCTTTGGCAGTAGAACATAAGACCAATAAAACCTATGGCGAACGCATGATTATCAATGCGGCTTTTTTAGTGGAGAAAAGCAAAGAAACAGAATTTGATCAGAATGTTCATGAACTGGACGAGAAATATGGCAATAAAGTAAAATTTAAGTATGTAGGAACCATACCGCCATTTAATTTTGTCAATTTAGTAATTAATATAGGGGAGTATTAATGTTTTTAATTGATGATATATTCCTTGCGCCATTGAAAGGTGTGGTTTGGTTGGGAAAGAAGATTAACGAAGTAGCTGAAAAGGAGTTTTCTGATGAGGGGCTGATAAAAGAGAAACTCATGGAATTACAAATGCGGTTTGAACTTGATGAAATAAACGACGAAGAATATAAAAAGCAGGAAGAGGAACTTTTAGCGCGATTGGACGCTATTAGAAAAGCAAAAGAAGAGGAGGTGTGAAGATGGCTAATATGGAAGAAGCTAAGAAAACAGTTGCGGAGTTTTTGAGAAAGACACTTAGTGTTAAAGATGTGAAGGTTGTTAAGATTGGAAAGGGTGAAAAGGGCTGGGAGACAGAAGCAGAGGTATATGAAGAGAGCTCATTCATAAAGTCTCTCGGACTTTCAACAAGAGTACAGGATAGGAATATCTATGATGTTAAACTGGATGATAAGTTGGAAGTTGAATCTTATAAATTAAAGGACTGAGAACAGTCAGAATAGGATAAAGAGATGGAAGGATTGTATCTTTATTGTATAAGAGAGAAAGCCGAAGGTGTTTCAGCTTTTTCTACTAAAGGTATTGATGGGAAGGAAAAGGTTTTTACACTCCCTTATCGCGAATTAGAGGCAGTGGTGAGTAAAATTTCATTAGAAGAATTTGGGTCTAGCAAGATTCAAAAAAAGGCACAGGAAGACCCAATCTGGATTAAAGGTAAAGCGCTTGCTCATGAAGAAGTTATAGAAGAATCTATGAGTAATCATAAAATTTTAGGTCTGATTCCGATGAGATTCGGTATCATCTTTAAAAGTAAAGCGAGATTAGAAGAAACCTTAGATAAAGATTATTCCAAAATTAAAGATTCTTTAGAAAAAATCAGAGGGAAACAGGAGTGGGGCGTGAAGGTATATCTGAAGGATAGGAAGAAATTTGAGCAGATGATAAAAGAGAAAAATAAAACAATAAAAGAAAAAGAGAAAGAAATGGCAGCTTTGGATGAGGGTATGGCCTTTTTTATGGAAGAAGAATTAAAAGAGATTATTTCTGGAGAAGTAGAAAAAAACTTAGCGAACATTGCAGAAGTCTTTTTTAAGAGTTTAAAGAAGCATGCAGTGGAGTCGGTTGAAAATAAAATTTTGGGTAAAGAATTAACAGGAAAGCAGGAGCTTATGATCTTAAATGCAGTCTATTTAGTTACTGAGGAGAAAATCAGCGATTTTAAGAAAGAGGCTGATAATTTAAATCAGGGAATGAAAGCAAAAGGATTCTATCTTGAATCCACGGGTCCCTGGCCTGCTTACAATTTTACCTCGTTTGGAGATTAAATAATAAGATTATGGCTACTTTATTAAAGAACACGGCTATTAAAAGAAGCAATGTAACTCTGGGAGATGTCCTGGACAAGGTTTTAGAGAAAGGTGCAGTTATAAGTGGAGATATTGTCATAAGGGTAGCCGATGTAGACCTTGTCTTTTTAGGGTTAAGGCTTATTCTTACATCAATTTCCAAGGCAGAGGAGCTTTCTGGTAAGAGTTTCAGCGACCGGGAAAAGGAAGCTACTCCAGAAGATATAGCGTATATGCAAAAATTACAAAGAGAGATAAGAAGGGCCGAAGAGAATATTCCTAAACTAATTGATGTTAGTGATCCCAAAAAGACAGAGCAAGGCTTAGCCAAATTAGTTTTAACCCTGGTTGAATTAATAAGAAGACTAATGGAGAAGGAGGCTTTCCGAAGAGTAAAGAGAGGCACGCTTTCCTCTACAGAGGTTCAAAAATTGGGATTGAGCCTCAAAGCAGTAAAGAAAAAGATAAAAGAGATTCAGGCAATCTTTGGTATTGAGGATGAAGAATTAAATTTGGATTTAGGTCCTTTGGGAAACTTAATGTAAGAAACGAGATTATGCATAAGAAAGAAAAAGCCAAAATAAATTGCCCTATATTCCTAAAGCGAGAGTGGACTATTAAGGAACTGACTCGCGATATCAACGATGCAAAGGCAATAATTGAAAAAGCTGAAAGAGCAGAGTATCTAAAAAACGAAGTAGAGATGCTTTTGTCTTGTGAAAAATATGATGAGAAAAGTTTAAATTGCAAGAATTGCCATTTCATTGCAAATTTGCGTAAAAAAACGGCAGATTTAATTATCAAGGCTAAAAAATTAGCATGAGAAAACTTATTTACGTTCCGATTATACACATGAGCGCTGACTTAGGCAGTATTGCCAAGCAGGTAAATAAAAGAGGTATTGCGGATTTTGGAGAAGAATTCTGGAAGAAACACAGAGAGACTGTGTCCGGCTTCTGGGATTCAATTATAAAATATTTTGCCAATATAGAGGTTAAAAATTTCAAGATATATCAGGATGGCTTAGTAGCTGATGGAGAAGTTGGCCAAAAAATAGTAGAAGAAGGCGTTAAATCCGGTAGTAAAAATTATGAAGTTATTAATGATTTATTAAAAAAAGGCGCAGTTTTGGTTCAGACAGAAGATTTCTCTTTAGTCAAAAAAGAAAGAGACCGTATTGTTAAAATTACCCAGGCTAAGACAATGACAATGAAGTTAATAGCATATTTAGGATATAGATTGACTAAGGATTGCTTGCTAAGAAAAAGAGATGATTATATAGCTAAGAGGATAGATGAAACCTTAGAGCATGGTGGGGAAGAAGGCATTCTCTTTTTAGGCGCATACCACAACATAATACCTAAACTCTCCAAAAAAATTCAGATAATTGAGGTAAAGGAAGCAAAAAAAGTAAGAGATTATCAAAGATTACTTCTTTCATTTAGAAAGAATAAAGAAGAATTTGAAGAGTTAGCAAGGTATTTAATCTCCCCAGTACCAGTGGATATAGGCTGATAGATATAATTATGTATAAATGTATGGGTGAAAAAATGCAGGGTAAGGAGATTACTCCTAGGGCAATAGGTAAGATTAGAAAAGGAGGATATTATATCCCAGATTGCCCGGATTATGAGCCACGGATTAGTATCCCCAAAAAAGTCAATATAAAAGAACCCTTTACTGCTTGGCATTGCCGTAATTGTAAGAACTTTAAAGTTTCTGACAATGGATAACTGAAGGAAAGAAAAGCCTAACAATCCTTGATCAATTTTTGCGAAGGAAGTGGAGGCCATCCTTAAAAAAGAAATTATTTTACCAGAAACTAAAAAACCAAAGTAAGGGGAGGAGGTGAAGTCAGATGAAGAAAGTATCTTTGTGGTTGTTCAGCGGTTGTTTAATAGTAGGCTTGGCAGTAATGTCAACAGGATGTGATAAGTTAAAAGAGTTAATGCCCCAAAAAGCTGCAGAAACGAAGTCAGCTCCTGGCGAGACTGTAGAGAAACCTGCTGAGTAATTATCACAGGAAGAATTAATGCAAATTTGTGCTGACTTAGAAGGCTATACGGGGTTTTTTGTCTAAAAGTACGAAATTTTTGACAGCCTAAGTTAACTGCTTATAAGCCAGTATGTTATATTGTAGAATTGATTTTTAAATTCATTAGCAGTGATTTTATAATATCTTCTATATCAACGACTTGTCTGTTTCGGTAAAACTCATATATCCCAAGTAGATTAATGTGCCGCCATGCTACCGGGGAAAGTCGCATTATCAGTTTAATATTCTTCCTATCAAGGGTACTAGACAGATTGGGCTAAAATTGGGGCATAAGCGTAAGCCTATGAATAAGAGTGTGTTACAGAGCAATTTTCGGTAAATACAGAAAAATCATTCCCTAAAATGGTTGAATCCAAAACAAAAATATCAAGAATTTTCAGCACAAATCATTTCCAAACATTCCCGTAAATAAACATTATAGGGAAAGCTAGTAAAAATCAAACATATTTTTAGAATCTGCGTAAAAACATTCCCTAAAATAATGTTTTTACACCCTTACTAAATTTCTGTTTATGAAATACTCACCGTACAATATGATATTTCCCCAGCCGACAGGACTGACCAACTCCATAATGTGGTTTTTTCTATTGCTTTCCCCGCAAAAATAATGTATCTTCATTGTAGATATATTATAAAGGAGAGATGTCATGCATGCAAAAGTTCAAAAATGGGGGAATAGTTTAGCTTTGCGAATACCAAAGACGTTTGCGGAGGATACTCATCTGGCAACAGGATCTGAGGTCAATCTTTCCGTCCACGATGGAAAAATTGTTGTTGCACCTGCTCCAAAGCCAAATTACTCGCTTGTAGCCCTTCTTAAGGGAGTAAATGACGAAAATCGCCACTCGGAAGTTGATACAGGAGAGACCGTCGGTCAGGAGGTTTGGTAATGCCGCGTTCATACTATCCCAAACGAGGCGATATTGTCTGGCTGACTTTCAATCCCAAGGCGGGACATGAGCAGGCAGGACACAGACCGGCGTTAGTTCTCTCACCTGAGCCGTACAACCGAAAGGTCGGCCTTGCCGTCCTCTGTCCTATCACCAGCCAAGTCAAAGGCTACCCTTTTGAGGTCAAGCTTCCCGATAATTTCAAGGTGTCAGGCGTCGTCCTTTCGGACCAGGTAAAAAATCTAGACTGGAAAGCTAGAAAGGCATCCTTTTGCTGTAGCGCCCCTTCTGATGTTCTCAGACAAGTCCTTAATAAACTGGGAACCATTTTGGATTACTAATGGGGGTCTGGAAATAGGGGTAAAATTAAACATTTAGGGTCAATCTGTCACAGGATTTCAGCAAAATACCCTGATTTGCAAGAATTTTCTAAAATTTTCAGCACATAAGATATTTTATATCCAAAAGAATAACAAGCAGTAAAGAAAACGTCCGTTTTTTTAACTAAAAAATTT
>Ga0222657_1000215_pt1 | contig 36774 bp, 19 predicted proteins | sample AntAcemetagen474_FD_179858 | JGI IMG/M metagenome (GOLD analysis project Ga0222657, IMG submission 179858) | Saline water microbial communities from Ace Lake, Antarctica - #474 | ecosystem: Environmental > Aquatic > Non-marine Saline and Alkaline > Saline | place: Antarctica: Ace Lake... | reverse complement strand
CTTATAAGATTTTCTTAATCTCAACATTTTGTTTTTTTGATTTAACATGTTGACCCGAAAAAAACCGGAATTTGTAATATGATACAAAACGTGTTTCAAAAATAAGGGCATACCCCCCCCCTCCTACCTTTTAAAATATTTTATGCTAATGCATAGAGCTGGATATATGTTGATCTGTGTTATCCTGTGAATGGGGGGCGGCTAACGAGGGTATGGGGGGGTGCTAATGATTGGTGGTGAGGGTATGCGATTACGTTTAAATTTATTTCTCCCTTTGTATTATATACAGGAATTACACACTATAAAAAGGGAAGGAATAAAATGGAATTTTTAGCAGGGATCATTTCATTCGTTGTATTGATTGTTTTTATTGTAATTTCTGTTAATATTAGCAGGATAAAAACTGAAATAATATTGACAGGTAGGTACAGGCAGGGGCAAAAGATAATGGTTATAATCTCAAAATCAAATACAAGTGTACAAATGTGGTTTTATATTTTGGGGTGAATTAAAGACTTGTCCTAAATGTAAAACTGAGAAACTATATAATCAAAACCCTTAAAAGTAAAAGTCATGAAAATAGTTTTTACTTCCCGTGACAATACTTGTACTTCGCACCACTTCCACAGGGACAAGGTTCATTCCTCCCCACCTTCTTTATTGACTTTACTGGCTTTGACCTATTAATTTCATCAACATAGTCAATCGTCTTGACCGATGGAATTCTGAAAGAGTAAATTGTTTTTCCACCAACATTGGTAACTGAGAAATCGCCCAAAGTTATAATGTCCATCCCTATGAGCATATCTGCATTTCCGGCCATTTGTGGCACTTCAGTGACCCTGACACCTTCCACACGGACATTATTGGGGAGTATAAAAGTGACAAAATATGTATCAGCATCGTTTTTGGACCCAGCAACTCCGTGTATATTAGTTTTTCCTGATGCAATTAGTCCAAGTTTCTTAACAACAGCAGGGGTGATCACAGAAGATGTTGCGCCTGTATCCCAAATGGCTACAAATTTTTCAATCTTTGGCTTTTGTCCTGGGATTTGCTGATATACAGAAACTTCTGATGGTAATACATTGGCAAGACCATGGGCTTTCGATGTAAATGCAGATATTAGAGGAGCATTTTTTTTAGCCATTGGGTGGAGTTTAATTAAACACGACTCTTGAATGAAATGTGGCCGTGTGACTTTCTTCTCCAGGCAGGCAGAGTTGAATTAGAAAAGTACCAAGTTTGTGCTCTTTTAGCGTTTCATAAAAGGCATCCATTTCGGTATCATATACATCAAGGACAATTTGGTTTTTAATAACAATGAACTTGCCCTCATACTTTTTAACCAATTTATCTTGGTTATCCAAGTAATATTTAAATTCCTTTTCTAACATTTTGAGTTAATTAGACTACAAAGATACAAACAAACCAACAAAAAAACAAACAATAAAAAAACAACTTAAAGGGAATATGTAAAAGCAATTGAATAACAATTAAGAAACAAACGAGAAGCAAACGAAAATTGAAGGTTACAAAGTTGCTATTAAATTAAACCACATGTATAACGCTGGTGTATTTTAAAGGACTTCTTATCCTTAATGCACCTAACCATCAAAACACAATAAAAGTGCCTTAGATTTGATCTATTCAGACCCTAATTCAGACCCTAAAACAAAAACCCACTCATAAATACTTGATTTACAAATGGGTTTCTTTTTATTTTGCGGTCTGGACGAGACTCGAACTCGCGACCTCCTGCGTGACAGGCAGGCATTCTAACCAACTGAACTACCAGACCATTAAATCAAATGAACAATTCTTTCAAAAAAGAGTGCAAATATAAGTGTAATTTTCTTATTAGCAAAAAGTTTTTTATTTTTTTATGAAGTTGCAGACTATGACCAGACTCCACTTATCTTGCTTCCACAATACTTACAACTCCCGCCATCCAGATTATTTTGCAAAATCCGGTATCCTTTTCGTTCAATAATGATCTTTTTACACTCAGAGCAAAGTGTATTTTGTCCATCTGAGCCAGGAACATTACCAATATAAACATACTTCATTCCTGCCTTTAATGCAATTTCTCTGGCTTTGGTCAAAGATTTCACCGGAGTCGAGGGAAGCTGTGTAAGTTTATACATTGGATGAAAGCGACTAAAATGCAAAGGATTATCTTCAAGACCATTTTTACACAGCCATTCGCACATCCGTTTTATCATATCCATATCATCCGTCCATGTTGGAATAATCAGATTTGTTATTTCCAGCCACACACCCTCCTCTTTCAATATCTTTAATGTGTCGAGAATTGGCTGTAGTGTAACCCCATTAAGTTTCATATAAATGTCATTATCGAAACTTTTCAGGTCGATGTTTGCTGCATCAATATACTTACAAAGTGCTCTTAAAGGCTTTTCATTAATAAATCCGGCTGAAACCATAACATTACGGACGCCATGGGAATGGGCGATTTTCGAAGTGTCGTAGGTATATTCGTAAAACGCAATCGGTTCTGAATATGTATAAGCTATTAAATTACATTTATTACTTAAACACTCCTCTACTGTCTTATCCGGCATAAGGTCATAATTCCTTGTTGTTTCGGGGCTTACCTGTGAAATAGTCCAGTTCTGACAGTTCATGCATCTCAAATTACAACCGGCAGTAGCAATTGAAAATATCTTCTTGCCCGGCAAAAAATGATAAAGTGGTTTTTTTTCAACAGGATCAATATGTATAGCACAAGGATTTCCATAAGCTATAGATATTAATTTATTGTCAAAATTTTTCCTTGTTCTGCAGTCACCCGATTTTCCAGGTTTTATAATACAATACATTGGGCACAGCTGACATTCAACTCCAAGTACATGCTCTCCATAGTATTTTGCTTCTACGCTCCATTTCCATGGTTTTTCAACAGGAAGTTTAAATTTCAGATCATTAAAACCTAAAGCCTTTGGGGCACATAATCCGGCTGTCACCCCTCCCAGACCGATCAGGCTATACTTCAAAAACTTTCGTTTGCTTATTTTGTTTGACCCTGAAGACATTTGCGTGAAACTCAGATTTGTTTTTTTTGTTGTTATATTATTACTTTGAATCTTTATATCTTTATATCTATATATCTGTATATCTTTTAACCTTTATTCCAATATTCCATCATTCCAATTTTCCAATCTTTCTTCTGACAAAGATAATCAATATAACCAAGAAATTCAATGAGCCGATAATCAGGCTTAACTTGATAATTCCGAGCAGAGGCAACAGAAAGACAGCCACGATCAAAGCTCCCAAAGCAGAACCAAAAAGATCTGCACTATACAAAGAGGCCGCTACCCTCTTAACTTCACCCTTTTGAAGACGTGAGGCAAAATTAAATTGAAGACCTACCAAAAAACCAATTATCATAGCCAGTAAAATAATTACAGACTCTGCTATAACACGATGATGGTTATACTTTGCCAATATAACCAACAAAAGAGGTGCAACAATTACAAACAAACCTATTCCTGCCTGATTAACCAAATATGTCTTGATATCGATTTTCTTAATAACTCCCTGTCCGATAATAGCCCCTGCCGCCAGACCTGCCATAAACAGTGTAATTAATACTCCTGTGTATTTATAAATATAACCATGCATGATCTGAAAAGCAATAATTAAAAGAAACTCCATGGATGACGCAGTGAAGCCCGCAGTAAACATACCTAGGTTTACAGGATTAAGAGTAAACAAAAAAAGCAAAAGAAGAACAATCAGCAAAACTGCAATTAGATTTATATTTATATGGAAATAACTTAACCATAACTGCAAATGACTGAAACTGGATACTGGAACAAAATCACGGTTCACTTTCGCTGTATTGTCCAGATGGCTTAATATCTCCTCACTTCTATCCCTGACTAATGCATCATCGATATAATACTCATTCACATATTCAGTAGCAATATTTCGTTCATTAATTAATTTGCTAATATTTATATTTAGAGTATTATCTGATGCCAGGAAATAATTCTTTCCTCCGGGAATAAGTAAAACATAATTAAATACACTTTTCAGAGTGGATAATAATATGGAGTTTAGTTTTATCTCTTCTTCACTGATATAATTAGATGTTGATGGCAAACTTACTGAAATGACTGCTCCAACATTTAAAACTCTCTTCAGCTCCCGAAAAAACTCCTGAGTATAATACCTGTTTAATTGAATAGTTGTAGGTTCAGCAAGGCTTGAAATTATCACATCATATTTTTTTTCTGTGCTTTTAACAAAAATCCTTGCATCACTGATTATAATATTTACAGTGGAGGTATCAGGAATATTGCAATAATCTTTACTAATGTTAATCAGCCACGGATTTAATTCAACATAATCAATCAGACCAACAGGATATTTTAATATTTCATCTATTGTTCCTGACAGTCCGCCTGAGATAAGAAGAATGTTCTGTGGAGATTCTTGCTGGACCATAGCATAATGAACATCTTCCTCCTTCGACATAATATTGTCGGATGAAAAAATGGGGACTCCATGTTCGTAAAAATTATTTTGATCACCTGATCTCGTAATTACAATATTTCCATAAGGTGTTTCTTTGTTAACAAGAATCTCCTGTCCCGGAAATAAAAAGGATTTTGCCAAAGTATCCATATCAACCTGAAACACCAGCACACCAGCAACGATCATTATACCCAATACAATATATTTAAACCTGATATAACCGGTATTATTTGCAAGAACAAAAGCTGCAACCAGGTTGATCAATAATATAACCTTAAGACTTTGAAAAGTGCTAAATACAAATAATAAGATAAAATTAAAACCCAAGCCGCCAAGAATACTTCCTATAGCATCCAATGAATATACTTTACTTATAGAATTCCTGTTTTCGTTTCGTGATATAATTACAGAAAAAAAAGTAAACAATAAACCGGAAGCCAGGCAATAAGGAATCAAAAGAACAAATGAAGTATAGAATATCTCAATCATATTGATCATGCTTCCGCTAGTAAAAACAATGTTTTTTAAATAATTCAATAAAAAAACTGTAAGTAAGGGAAGGAAAGCTATCAATACCTGAAAAATAAGGATATTAAAAACTTTTACACCGCGGTATTTCCATAACTTTCCAATAAATGCACCAAGTCCGGTCAGAAGCATCCAGTTTGCCAGAATAACACCCATCACGAGTTCATTCCCGTAAAAGACATTTAGGAATTCACGTAAAATAATGATCTGAGTAATTATTGATGATATACCAAGGATAACAACAGCGATAACAAGGCCTAATCGAGATTTTTCATGTATTTTTAGCAGGTATTTCATCTGTATGGATATTAAAAGCAATACTGTGGTTTTCGCATAACCAAATAATATTGTGAGCTAAAAATAAGGTTTTTTTTTGAATTGACGAATGCGGGAAAAATTTGCTGCAAATTCACGAATAAATCAATTAGTCTTACATTCATGCTTTAGTGGCAAAAATCAACACATGAGTGAAATAATCCCTAAATAAAATGCTTTCTTGGCTAAATATTATTTTGATGTGCTGGGATTACTTTAAGGGAATCTGACTTTTTTATCTCTTTGTGTAACTCTGTGGCTTCTTTGAGTAACTTTGTGATATAGCTACCATTTTGCAGACAGGGCTATTACACAGAGAGCCACAGAGAAAAGACTCAAAGTTTCACAAAGAAAAAACTGATATTATGATTGAAAATGAATTACTGTTAATCAATTACCCTTCAATAAATGAAGCTAACCGTTTAAACAATGATTATAACCATTCATACATTGGGAAGCTTTTCCTTATTTGGTGGCCTTATCTTTCATTAACAGACATAATTTTGTATATTTGTATTTCAATCCTTTACAAAATATTTCATAATGATCACAAATAAAGCAAAGCTGCTATCGTTACTATTAATTTTCTTATTCGCTGTTAACTGCTCTTCACAACACCAAAAAAAACAGGATCAAAAACAGGACAATACTTCAAGAATACTAATAAACAGGAAAGCTACCGCGGCGGGAAGATTTTATACATCTAACCCCGATGAGTTAAGATCCACATTACAAAAGCTTTTTGATAATGCAATTCCAAAAAAGACAAATAATGTAATTGCAATCATTTCACCTCACGCAGGATATGCATTTTCAGGTGAAGTGGCAGCCTCAGCTTATAATCAGATTGATAAAGAAAAAAAAATCGAGAATATCTTTATTATCGCTTCCAGCCATTATACATCATTTTACGGAGCGTCTATTTACAGCATGGGGAATTACGAAACTCCTTTGGGAGATGTTAGTGTAAATATACCTTTAGCAATTAAATTGAAGCAGGAAAACGATGTATTTACATACAATACTGAAGCCCATAAAAATGAACACAGCCTGGAAATTCAACTTCCTCTGTTGCAATATATTATGGAAACTAAATTCCATATTATTCCTATTGTAATAGGTTCACAATCAGCAGATGTTAGTGAACAGATCGCAAAAGCACTTAAGCCATATTTTAATGAGAATAACCTGTTTATCATCAGTTCAGATTTCTCCCATTACCCGAAATATGAGGATGCGAATGTTGTTGATAAAAATACAGCTGATGCCATCTGCAGAAATTCTCCAGATTATCTTATTGAAACATTAAGGAAGAATGAAGAACATAATATAAGGAATCTTGCCACGAGTCTTTGTGGCTGGACTTCTGTACTAAGCTTATTGTACATGACTTCTGATAATCCTGATGTAGAAATTATCCCGGTCCAATATAAAAACTCAGGAGATGTTGCAATTGGTGACAAAGACAAGGTTGTTGGTTATTATTCAATTGTAGTCACAAAAAAAAATAAGAATGAAGGGTTGGAGACTGGCTTCTTTCTCAATAACAATGAGAAAATAAAACTCCTGGAAATTTCCCGTGAAACGATAACCACTTATCTTTTGGATAAAAAGACTCCATTTGTTGCAGAAAATGAGCTAAGTGACAACCTTCTTTCACATTGCGGTGCTTTTGTTACCCTTAACAAAGATCATCGGTTAAGAGGCTGTATCGGAAGGTTTACTGCTGACATTGCTCTCTACAAAGTAATACAGGAAATGTCTATTGCAGCAGCCACCCAGGATAGAAGATTTCCAAATGTAAGCACTAAGGAAATTGAAATGCTCGATATTGAAATATCTGTTCTTACACCTTTGAAAAAGATAGAATCAATTGAAGAGATTGAAATGGGCAAACATGGTATTTACATCAAAAAAGGATATGCTTCAGGTACATTTCTTCCACAGGTAGCAACAGAAACAGGCTGGTCGAAAGAAGAATTCCTTGGTCATTGTGCAAGAGATAAAGCAGGACTTGGATGGGATGGATGGAGAGAGGCTGATATCTTTATTTATGAAGCCATTGTGTTTAGTGAAGGAAAGTAGCAAGTATAGTGGCAGTAGTAGTGGTAGTGGCAGTAGCAGTGGCAGTGGCAGTTAAAGAAGGTTAGGGTATACAGATCATTTTGCAGCTTTTGATATTATTGTTACATTTCAGATTACAAAAATATATTCCAGCTGATATTTGGGAGGCGTCCCATATAATTTGATGTTCACCTTTTTTCATAAACTCATTAACAAGTTTCTTAATCATACGTCCATCTTTATCAAAAACAGATAAATCCACTATTCCATCTTCAGGAATATTAAAACTTATTCCGGTTTTTTCTGAAAAAGGATTAGGGGAATTTTCACAGAAAAACAAATCGTCATCAGATAGTGACAGATTAAAAATTTCATATTGTCCGGTAGTAGTCCATTCCACTATTGTAACTAAATCCGGTCCCGGCATAACAACAACAGCCTTATTTACAGAAGGGTTATAATCAAAGTATGATGGTACTGCAGGCAAGACAATAACATCAGAGCCTCTGTGAAGATGCCCAGGTTCGGTTGCTGTAGATTGTGTAAGAACTATAGGAACTCCAAGTTCGTCAACTATAATCTGAATAAGTGCTCCAAAGCTGGAATAGTAATCAATTCCTGTTGTGTTGCCAACATTAGGGTTTATATGGGCAATAGTTTTACTTGTCATATTTCCTATCAGAAACTCATTATTTATATCATCATAAGTACATCTGGCAGGAGCATCACCGGTAGCAAAAGTATTGATCACATATGATGCTGCACCGTCAATTCTTATCAAGGAATAAGTATCATCATTCATATTTGTAACAACAGCATATTCTCCTGTGTTATTAAATGCACATTGAAGCGGAAAATCTCCAACTGCTAATGTAGATACTATAGTGTTTGTTTGAGTATCGAATACTTTCACCTGATCATCAAAACTTGCTGCAACAAGCACTGTATTACCGTAAGGGCCAACTCTTACATCACTCCTAACACCATATCCTGCCCAACTGATCCCAATTACTCCACATGGAACGTATGCAACTTCAGTGCTCAATGCACCATTAAGACTGATAACTGATACTGCATTTGTTTTTACATTACCAATATAAGCATGCAGGTCATCAGGAGCTATTGAAACAATATCAGGTCTGTCGCCGCTTGTGGGGATGTTAGCCACAAAATCGTTAGTTAAAAGGTCAATAATCTTAACATTATTACTATTAAATCCACCAAGCACAGCCCAGTGAGAGTCGGAGGTGATACCTACACTATTTGTTTTGTCACCAAGTTCAATTATTGTATCTACTTGATGATTTACAATATCAATGATAGTAATATTATCAGAGAGTGTATTTGTAACAACTGCTTTCAGTCCATCAGCTGTTATAGCTACACGATAAGGTGTATCGCCTTCAGGATCATTCCCTGCAGCCCTCTTACCTAAATAGTTCGGGGTGTTTGGAATTGTATAATCATAGAAATACAAACCTTCATAACGTAATGGATCAAAACCGGCTGCTCTGTTGCCTACTGGCGACACTGCGCCACTGCTCTGTGAGTTCCCAATCCATTGGCCCAGGACAGATTCAGTATTAAAATCTATAATCGAAAAACGATACTGCCCACTAACGGCAAGACTATGGTCAGGAGATGTTCCTATCCAGAAAGCAGTATAAGTTGACGTAAACACCACAAAATCAGATGACACAAAGCGGACTATAGCACTCGAATTATTGCTGATACCGATATAAGCCTTACTTCCATCATAATTAACCCCTACCCCATTAGTTGATATTGTAGATCCGGTAATTATTACACTATCAATAATTGTACGTGAAGGAAGATCTATCTGATGTACAACGGCAGGATTAGTTTTTGTTAAGGCAACTAGTATTGAATCATTCCCTGACAATCCAATAGTGAAACAATTCTGCACACCGGTAATATAATCATCCACAAGTCCGGTTGAGGTACTTATAAAAAAGATTGTATCATTGTTATTGGCAACAATTAAATGATGTCCGTCAGGCGAAACTTCAAATTCGGAATAAGTAAAATAATTCCTGCCATTGCCTGTTACCCAAGAAATTGTTTGTAAAGCTACCGGAAAATTATTTATCGGGCTAAGCTTTGTCATAGTCACAAGATCTATAACTTCACAAACATTATCAATATCGCAAGAAACATATGCCCGTGTACCATCTCTGCTGACTTTAACACAAACTGGTTGTTCACCTGTATCAAAAGATCCAACAACTGCATATGTATTTAGGTCTACAACTTTAACCTGATCACTGAACATACATCCAACTATTGCATAATCGTCAGTAACAGCAATACCATATGGATATTCACCAATAGAAACATTAGTAATTACGTCCATGGATTGCCAGTCGTATACAGTCAGATCGTTGGTTTCCCTGTTTGTCAGAAGCACTCTCAAACCATCATTGGTAAATATACTCCTTCCCATATAATCTCCCTCTGGAACCTGACCGGGATTAATATTTACCTGATCAAGCCTCGGCTTATTTATATCAATAAAGTCATTGATTGTCTGGCCTGACTTAACATCAATATGTTTGATATCCTCAGTACCATCTGAATTAATATTTTGCGAAAGAACTCCTGAAAAAGAAATCAATACAATCAAGAACAAGGGTAAACTCTTTTTATACATAATGGAATAATTTATTTTTTTATCACTGATAACAATAAGGATCTCACACTTTTGTACCGAAGTACTTCAGTGCGCAAACACAAGTTTCACAAAGGAACAAATATATAAAAATATAGGGACACATTAAAATGCGTCCCTATATCCCTATTGCAAAATTGCATTATTTTATTGAATCACGATCTTACGGTTCATTGTACTTTTGGAACTCCTGATCTTTACAAAATACAAACCTTTAGCTAGGCCTGATAGATCAAGCTCATGTATGTATCCATCCGTATCAGGTTTTAGTTTTTCATCATATATTATCTGTCCATGAGCATTTGTTATGCTAAGATCGAGCGTTTCTCTAATTTCTGATATTGAAATAAAGAAAAGGCCATCTGAAGGATTTGGATAGATCTGAACAAAATTCTCAAGACCAAATTCACCAATACCTGAACAATCTTTAAAGGTAACAGTCACACTATCTATAACCTGAATACCATTTAAATCTGTTAACAGAAGATAGAACATCATGGAATTAAGGCCAATGCCTGTTGAATCAACATGAAGGGTTTGTTCATTCGAATACACCTTGAAATTTTCATCATACCATGTATAGTATAATCCCGGTATACCTGCATCAATGCTTGCTATTGAAACATCACAAACAGTTACATCAGGCCCAAGATCAACTACAGGACCATCAACAACTTTAACATTATCAATATAGAAATAGAAATCATTATCCTTGGCAGCTACTTCAATTCCAATGAACAGATCCTGTCCTACATAAGCTGATAATGGGAATTGCATATGCATAAAATGAGGATTAGGCACCTGGTGAGCATTATCAATTATAAGAATTGTGTTCACATTAAGGTCGCAATCAATTACACTTATTTGGACTGCCTCACCTAATTGAAGAATATATGCAGAAAAAGCTGTATCCCACAGAACATAATCGAACAATAGATATGAGTTTGAATGAATAGGGCCAATCTTAATATTAGTAAGAGCACTGGCATAGATAGTAGAAGCTACTGTATCAGTATTATGCATTAATTTACCCATATAATCCTCATCGCCACTACTTGCAATATCCATATCAGTATCCCAGTCATCCAGAGGTAAGAATCCCTGGAAGTCATTAATGAACGGAATAGGAACTCCAAGTGAGATAAAGAAACTTCCAAAAGCAGTATCATTAACACTAATGATATCGTTCAGTACGGTGGTATATGCTTTTGTTGTATAGGATCCCGTTAGCATAATATCTACAAATCCCATAAAGAGGCCTTCCGATCCTAATGGTGGGAGAGTATCAAGCAATGCATTGAGAGGTGTAATTGTACTTCCTCCCGGGTCAGTCATACTAAATGTGACAGGAACATCATAGAGAGTATCGGTTCCAAAATTAAAGACTTCAACAACAACACTATCGTTGTTATGACCACAATAAAGATCTGTGGCGGGGCTTATAATATTTACTACTCCCGCATCATTAGTTTGTTTTTCATGCATATTAATATTATCGATAAATACAGCATCACCTTTAGGATAATCCTGATAAGCCCTTGTTGAATCATATTTACAGCACGACTGGAAAGTAAGTGTAAAATTCTCACCTACAAATGGTGTAAGATCAAAGTACACACTTCTGTAAGGATCGTCAAGAGGAGTTGAGGCGTTAAAGTTAGTTGTTCCTGTAACATCAGTAAGCTGCAAAGTATCATTTAACATAAGCCTGAACCAGCTGTAATCTGTATAGTTGAATGTATTCCATTGACGAAGGTCGAAAGAGAGAAGCAATGTGGACACGCTTGATGGATCAATTGTACACGTCATAGCTGTAGATTGCTTTGTATTATTATCATTCCATGCATTATCAGGTGTTACGGATCCTCCCTGGCCTTGCCAACCCTGTTGTGAACCGTTTCCGATGGAGCGCAAAGCCCAATTAGTTCCTTCAAGATCGTAATATATATTTGACCTTGAGTTACGATCAAGTATTAAATATGTAGACATTCCTGTTTGGAAATCTTCTGTAAACGGATAATTAAAGATTGGGCCAACAGAAGTGTACAATACTCCAGAAGTATCATTAGAAGGATTATTATCACCGGGCATCATTGTAAATCCACCAATCTGGTAAACCCCACCAATCATAGTACTGAAAGCTCCCATATTAACCATAAGAGATCCAGCCGGTTCGATAGTATCGGTTATCATTGTATTAAGAACAGTTGGTACTCCAAGAGGATCGTATACTCCTGCAATAACCGGAATATCCCACTGTCTTACAACACCATAGTTCTTTACAGTAAGCCATAATGAATCGGCCATATGCCCGCAATCGGAACCAACAGGGTTATTAACTGCACTGACTCCCATATCAATATCATAAGGAATGTATATATTAATATTATCCACATAAGTATAATTATTACCATACTGTCCACTGCCATAATAATCATCGCTATACTTACATGCAGCCTGTAGTGTGATAGTAAAAACTGTCCCACCCCAGTTGCTAAGATCAAAGTTTTTGGTTTCAAATAGGTCATTGTTTTGAGTATTAGGATTGAAGTTCATATCACCATTCAGGTCAGCGATTTGAATAGTATCATTTATCAGAACTCTGAACCAAGTGTAGGCACTTCCATAAGAATAAGTTTGTCTAAGGTCTAAAGAAAGGTGCAATGATGGATGTCCGGCGGCATCAATTTCACAAGTATAAGCTCTTGAATGATGAGTTACATTTTGATTCCATGCCTGATTAGCACTGGTATTATTCTGGTTACCGCTCCATCCGGCATTCTGATCACCACCGGTAAACACGAGGCAATTGGTGGCATTCACACCACTGGCATCTAAATATGCATCTGCAAGAATTGCGGATTCGAGACTGAAATTATCGGTTGTTCCAATATCAAAATCATCAGTAAATGGGAAGGAATTTATTGATTGGATGGTTTTAAATGAGCCAAATATAGTATCATTAGTATTATCGGTATCGCCTGCTAATTGGGTATATGCTACTATAAGAAAAGTTCCTGATAATGTTGCATCTACATTTCCCATTTGAGCGGTTGCAGTAGCGTTAGGAGCCAGAGGTCCTGCAACAGTATCGTAAAGGTCTACAACAAATCCCATAGGATCTTCAACACTGGCTTTAACCGGGATATCCCAGAGTGTATCTGTTGCAAAATTGACGATTTCAACTTCAACCGGAGTTGCAGGAGAACCACATATACCTCCCGGTGGTTGAGTGATAGCAGTAACTCCGGCATCGTTTACTTTAGGTACATAATCAATAAGGCTGAGGTTATCAACAAAAACATAATTATTAGCAGGAACTCCTTGATAAACAAAAGTAGCACTATACTTACATGCAGCCTGTAGTGTGATAGTAAAAACTGTCCCACCCCAGTTGCTAAGATCAAAGTTTTTGGTTTCAAATGGATCATTGTTTTCAGAATTTGGATTGAAATTCATATCCCCGTTGAGGTCCTCAACTTGAATAGTATCATTGATAAGAACTCTGAACCAAGTGTAAAGATATCCAAAAGAATAAGTTTGTCTAAGATCGAAAGAAAGGAGCAATGATGGATGTGCGGTGGCATCAATTTCACAGGTATAAGCTCTTGAATGATGGTCAAAATTTTCATTCCAGGCTTCATTAGCAGAAGTACTGGTCCCGCCACCATTCCATCCGGCATTCTGGTTACCACCTGTAAATACGAGGCAATTGGTAGCATTCACACCACTGGTATCGATATATGCATCTGCAAGAGTTGCAGCCTCAAGTAAGAAATTATCTGAAGTTCCTATATCAAAATCGTCAGAGAATGGAATAGTACTAGAGACGACATTAACGTAATCTGTTTTTGTAACTGTAGCATCACCATAGGGAGTTGTTATTTCAAGTGCAACAGTATATTTTCCGAGTCCCGTAAATTCCACTTCCGGATTTTGAGAGAATTCATCTGTACCATTCACATAAGTCACGGTTGCAGGAGTTATTGTCCATTGCCAGGCAGTAATGTCCGAAGGAGAGGAAGCATCATAAAACAGTATAATATCTCCACCACATGCATTCTTTTTATCGGAAGTAAATTCAGGCATTAATGGAACGGCCTGGTTAAAACAGGTTCCGGGGTTCCATTGATATATACCTCCAGACAAGCTATCGAAGTTAGTGCCACCAGCCCAGCCATGGTCGCTGTCGAAGAAAGCCACGGCATAGTGCTCTTCTACATCAATCAATGTCCATAAACCACCATCATTCAGTGTAAAGGATGATCCGTTAGCCCCGGAAGAAACGTATGCTCCTCCCGTACCCGGTACATAAGCAAGGTCGGCATTAAAGAACTGCCCCTGTGGCATTACCTGAACCCAGTTTTGTCCGCCATCATTTGTTCTGTAAACAACATTTGGATTATCAGTAGTAAGCATTCCAAAGTTCGCATCTTTAAAGGCAATATTTGTAACTATTTCATTACTACCAATACTTGCAACTGAATAGCTTATGCCCGCATCTGTCGACATGAACACTCTACCCATATTAGTTCCAAACCACACATGGGTATCATCCCAAGTGGTAAATACACCAGGATATACAATTTCATTATTAAGAGGATAAGGAATATTTGTTGAGTCGATCCTTATCCAGAAATTACCTCCATCAGGAGTCATGTATAATTGGAAATACCCATCAACAACATTACCTATTGCAACACCATTGAAGTCATCGAAAAAATGAACGCCTGATAAAAAGCCATTAAAGAACATTGCAGAATTTTGATGTATCCAGTTCTGGCCTCCATCAATAGTGACCATGATATTGCCACCTCCTATACCATAATCAACAATTGCTGCCCAAGCCTGCGTTTGGCTTATAGCACTAATATTAATCATAGAAAAAGTCGGATAACTATTCATTATTCCTGGTGTCCATGTATTTCCTCCATCAGTTGTTACGGTATATTCCGGTACAGCTGTAAATGTTGTGTCTCCGTCATTATCAAATGCACTTGCCCAGACAACATCCGTACTTACGGGGTTGATGAAATCGATTCCTCTGTAAGGACTAATAAAACCACTTGATCGTTCCAGCCAGCCACAATTAAGTATCACTCCAGCTGTTACGTTAATATACTTCATTTTAACTTCCATGTCCACCCCATCAGCACTCGTAACAGTAAGAGTAACGGTGTATGAACCCGCACTTGTATAAGTATGCGCTGGATCCTGAAGACTGGAGTTATTTCCATCTCCAAAATCCCAGTCCCAGCTAATTGGATTTCCTATTGAAAGATCAATAAACTGTACCGGATCATTTACAGGAACAATTAATAGGTCAGCACTAAAATTAGCAATTGGTAAAGGAGAGGCTGGTGCTATTCCTATTATTGCAACCTGGTCGAAACTTGAATTACTGCCACCAGGATTTAGATTTCCTAATAGAAAGTACCCGTTAAAACCACCACCATAGCCCCAGTTGAAATGGAAGAAATCATTATCATCGTATCCGTCACAAACAAAAGCATACTCATTACCACTGCTGGGTGATGTTCCTGAATATAATACAGGGCGTTTTGAATCTATCTCAATTTTTAAAAGGTTTTCCCAGATCGAATCATTATAATCATCTCTCTCTACATAAGAAGCAAAAGAAGCATAGTTAAAATAATTGATCAGGGCATCCTTGGCATCGATAAAGTTTGCAATTGAGAAAGTAGGACTAAACTGAGTTTCAACTGAAACAGCAGCATGATACATTATCTGTGCTATTTCAGTATTAGGACTCATCAAGAAGTTTGGCATTGTAGCCCATAGGTAGGTTGAACTTCCAAAATCAGCTGTTTGAACTCCAAAGCCGGGGTCAGTGTATGAATGGGATCCAACACCATGCATAGGGAAATTATGATATTTCATAACTTGAGCCATTGCAACAGCTAAATGACCCGGACGAGCTTTGTTACATAAACCTCCGCCAAGAACTGTTGGGCAATCTTCATTATAAAAGCATCCCAGGTCCCATTTTGTAAATAACAAAGCTTGTACTGCTTTTGCTTTTACCGATGACATAACAGGCTTTTGAGAATACTGTTGCCATGCTGATACAATACTTGCTGTAGCCTGAATATTATTATTCTTTGCGTCAAGCACCTGCGCCTTTAGATTTTCAATCATTATAGAAAAGGCCGGAGGCTGGTTAATATCAGAATAATAACCACTAGTGGAATAACCCAGGACAGGATAGACATTGTCGTGAGCTGAGATAATAACAAATCCCTTGTTTGCTTCAAGGTTGAACACATAGAACAGTGTCTGTCCTTGATCGCTTATGGTAATTTCACTCGCAATGGTAAAGTTACCAGGATTAGTTGGGAAGGTTTGCATTGCTTTTTCCGTGTAGAAATTCATTGCAATTTCTCTTGCATCATTTTGTGGAATCTCTTTGGAAATTACTGATGAGCTCAAAAATAGACTCATCACTACTAAAAGTAAAAGTTTTGTTTTCATGTAATTTGGGTTTTGGTTAAGTCAAATGTATTGATTTTTATGTATAATAATTGAGATAATCAATATTATCCTCAATTTATAATAATTATAAATTACATATAAATGACAAAAAATCCAATTTTCCCTATGTAAAAAAATAAACTTAGAGGGTATGTATATGGATATTGCTCATAATATTAGCACCCAGCAATTATTCAGGCCTATTGCAGATACAGAGAGAAAGAAAGATTTTAAGTCAGTCATTAATTATTTAAAAGCACAAAATATAAAGAGATGCAAAGCATCATTAAATACTCTAATTATGTATTAGCTTAAAAATCCTGACATAATCCTGATTTTGTAGTTTGAGGAAGTAAACACCGGGTGCAATATCCGATACATCTATAGTTTCGGTGTTTACAGAGGAATCAAAGATAAGACTTTTATATTTAATTTGCTGTCCTTGTATATTAAAAAGTGAAATCTCCATATTTCCGGATATTCCCTTTGAATAAATATTCAACTGATCAGTAACAGGGTTTGGATAAACACTTATTTCATTATCATCCTGGAGGTCATTTATTCCTATGAATGATCAAAGGTCATAAAGTAGGAAATAATTTCTACCACAATGTTCACTATGATTTACTCAATGGTCACAATGTTTTAGTCATCGTGCTCATAGTGCCTTCATTGTTTTCATTGTGGTTAATTTTACCTGTCGGTGAACACAATGAATATTACAAAGGATTACATATAGTTCAGGATGAACAAATATAAAAAAAATAGGGACACGTAATGGCGTGTCCCTACAATTAATTACCAATAGAATTGATTTTATTGAATCACTATCTTCCGATTCATGGTACTTTCAGAACTCCTGATCTTAACAAAATACACACCTCTCGCAAGGCTCGAAAGATCAATCTCATGTATGGACCCATCTGTATCAGGAATTAGTTTCTCATCATATATTATCTGACCATGAGCATTTGTTATGCTAAGACCTAGTGGCTCATTAATCTCCTTAATCATAATAAAGAAGAGTCCGTCAGAGGGGTTTGGATAGATCTGTATATACTTATCAAGACCCAATTCATCAATACCGGAGCAATCTATAAAAGTAACCGTGATGCTGTCGGTTACCTGAATACCATTTTGATCAGTTAGTAATAGATAAAACAATTTTGAACCAATGCCAATACCCGTGGAATCCACTGACAATGTTTGCTCGTTCGAATATACCTGGAAGTTTTCATCATACCATGTATAATAAGCGTCCGGTATACCGGCATTGAGAATTATCGTAGAAACATCACAATCTGTTACATCCGGTCCAAGGTCAAGCATTGGTGCATCAACGATCTTAACATTATCCACATAGAAATAAAAATCATTATCCTTGGCAGTTACTTCAAAGCCAATAAAAAGATCCTGATCCACAAAGGCAGATAATGGGAATTGCCTGTGTGCAAAATGAGGATTTTCTACCTGATGGGCTTCATCCATAATAAGAATTGTACTAACATTTTGCTGACAATCAATTACACTAACTTGAACTGCCTCTCCGGTTTGCAGATAATAAGCATAATAATTTGTATCCCAAATGACATAATCAAACAAGAGGTATGAGTTTGCGTGTATAGGGCCAATTTTAATATTTGTCATGGCATTCGCATAAATAGTCGACGCAACTGTATCGGGGTTAGTCATGAATTTACCCATGTATTGATCATCTCCAGTATTAGCTATATCCATATCTCCAACCCAATTATCCAGAGGGAAAAATGCCTGGAAATCATCGATAAATGGAATTGGGACTCCGAGTGAAATAGAGAATTCTCCATATGCAGTATCATTGATACTTATAATATCGTTAAGAACGCTGGTATAAGCTTTTGTTGTATAGTGTCCTATTAGTATAATATCTATTAAACCCATATAAAGTTCTGTAGATGTTAAAGGTGGAAGAGTATCCACAAAACTAGTAGGTGTAGTATTTACAAATCCACTTGGGTCGGTCATACTAAATGTCACCGGTACATCATAAAGAGTATCTGTTCCAAAATTAAAGACCTCCACTACTATGCTATCATTGGCAAGGCCGCAGTATAGGTCTGTGGCAGGACTGATAATAGCTATTACACCTGCATCATTTGGTTGCTTTTCATGCATATTAATATTATCGATAAATACCGCATCACCTTCCGGATACTCTTGATAACTCCTTGTTGAATCATATTTACAGCAAGCATGGAAAGTGAGTGTAAAATCATCAGTTACATAAGGCGTAAGATCAAAGAACACACTTCTGTAAGGATCACTAAGTGAAGTTGATGACATGAAGTTAGTGACTCCGGTAACATCCGAAAGTTGCAGAGTATCATTTAATAACAGCCTGAACCAGCTGTAATCAGTATATTCGTAAGTATTTAACTGACGAAGATCAAAAGAAAGCAGCAAGCTCGACACGCTGGACGGATCAACAGTACATGTCATTGCTGTAGATTGTTTTGTAGTATTATCATTCCATGCATTATCCGGTGTAACAGACCCTCCTTGACCTTGCCAACCCTGTTGTGAACCGTTTCCAATGGAGCGCAGAGCCCAATTAGTTCCTTCTAGATCGTAATATATATTTGATCTTGAGTTACGATCAAGTATGAAGTAAGTAGACATTCCTGTTTGAAAATCTTCGGTAAACGGATAATTAAATATAGGGCCAACAGATGTATATAACACTCCTGCTGTATCATTATTAGGATTATTATCGCCTGGCATACTTGTGAAGCCACCAATCTGATACACTCCTCCAATCATTGTACTTAGAGCGCCCATGTTAACCATAAGAGATCCGCCAGGCTCAATGGTATCTGTTATCATTGTATTAAGAACAGTAGGTACTCCAAAAGGATCATAAGCGCCAGCGATAACAGGAATATCCCATTGTCTGACCACACCATAATTCTTCACAGTAAGCCATACTGAGTCGGCTATGTTTCCACAATCGGATCCGGTTGGATTATCAACAGCACTAACTCCCATATCGATATCATCAGGTACATATAGCCTAACATTGTCTACAAAGGCATTATCTCCATTCGGAAAACCCTGTGGAATAAATACAGTATCAGAATACTTATTAGCACTTTGTAGTGTAAGTGTGAATATATTACCCGCATAAGCAGACAAATCAAATACCTTTAGTGCAAAAGGATCGCTATTCTCAGTGAAAGGATTAAAATTCTCAACACCATCAATATCCATTATCTGATCAGTACCATTAATAACAACCCTGAACCAGCAATATCTCCAGACATAGCCATACCATTGTTTTAGGTCAAATGATAATCTGAGGCTTGTCAGACTTGTTGCATCCACATTACATGTCATTGCGCTGGCCTGGTGTAATACATTATCATTCCAGGCATTGTTGGCATTTGTGTTATTTGCTGAACCTTGCCAGTCAACATTTGCACCTCCCTGGAAGTTGAGGCCCATAGTACCTCCCACACCTGTGTTATTGATCTGAATTATAGATTCTTTCGCATCAAGGAGTTGGAAATAATCTGTTGTACCATTATTAAAGTCTTCAAGAAATGGGAAAGTACTTATTGCATCAATGGTGTTAAAGGAGCTAAATGTAGTATCATTAGAATTATCCGTATCAAATGGTAATTGAGTATAGGCTGTTACCATAAAAGTTCCTAATAATGTTGTATTAACATCTCCCATTTGAGCAAGAACATTAGTGTTAGGTGCAAGAGGTCCTGCAATAGTATCGTAAATATCCACAACAAATCCCATAGGATCTTCAACACTAACTTTAACAGGAATATCAATCAGTGTATCTGTACCAAAATTTGTTATTTCAACTTCAACCGGTGTTGCAGGTGAACCACAAATACCTCCCGTTGGTGCAATTATTGCAGTTACTCCGGCATCATGGAGTATATAAAACGAGCCATATGTTGTATCATTAGTATTATCCTGGTCGGTTGATAATTGAGTATATGCAGTTATCAGATAAGTTCCAAATAAAGTAGTATTAACATCTCCCATTTGTGCAACAGCAGTATTATTCGAAGCCAGCGGCCCTGTAATTGTATCGTAAAAATCCACTACAAATCCCATTGGATCTTCAACACTAACTTTAACAGGAATATCAATCAGGGTATCTACACCAAAATTTGTTATTTCAACTTCAACCGGTGTTGAAAGTGAACCACAGAGTGAACCACAAATACCTCCCGTTGGTGCAATTATTGCAGTTACTCCGGCATCGTTTACTAAAGGAACATAAGCACTAACACTCAGGTTATCAACAAAACAATAATTATTTCCAGACTGTCCACTGCCAAAAAAATCATCGCTATACTTACATGCAGCCTGGAGTGTGATAGTAAAAACTGTTCCACCCCAGTTGCTAATATCAAATTCTTTGGTTTCAAATGGATCATTTCCTGATGAATTTGGATTGAAATTCATATCCCCATTCAGGTCATCAATTTGAATCGTATCATTGATAAGAACTCTGAACCAGGTGTAAACTGCTCCATAAGAGTATGTTTGTCTAAGATCGAAAGAAAGGAGCAAGGATGAATGAGCTGTGGCATCAATTTCACAGGTATATGCTCTTGAATGGTGAGTTACATTTTGATTCCATGCCTGATTGGCACTTGTATTATTCTGGTTACCGCTCCATCCTGCATTTTGATTACCACCTGTAAAGACAAGACAATTGGTGGAATTCACACCACTTGTATCTATATATGCATCTGCAAGAGATGCAGACTCAAGTAGGAAATTATCTGTTGATCCGATATCGAAATCATCAAAGAAAGGGATTGTGCTGGAAACAACAGTAACATAATCAGCTTTTGTTACAGTTGCATTACCATAAGGAGTAGTTATTTCAAGAGCTACAGTATATTTACCAAGACCTGTAAATTCTACTTCAGGATTTTGGGAGAATTCATCTGTACCATTCACATAAGTCACTGTTGCGGGTGTGATGGTCCATTGCCATCCGGTAATATCAGCAGGAGATGAAGCATCATAGAATTCGATTACCTCACCGCCACATCCATTAACTTTATCAGAAGTAAATTCAGGCATAAGTGGAACAGCCTGAGTAAAGCATGTTCCCGGATTCCACAGGTAGACTCCGCCTACAAGACTGTCGAAGTTTGTTCCACCTGCCCAGCCATAAGTATCATCAAAAAAGCTAACAGCAAGGTGTTCTTCCACATCAATCAATGTCCACGATCCACCATCATTTAAAGTAAATGAAGAACCATTATCACCACAAGAAACATAAGCTCCTCCAGTACCAGGCACATAAGCAAGGCCGGTATTAAAGAATTGTCCCTGGGGCGTCACTGTTACCCAGTTTTGACCTCCATCATTGGTTCTGTAAACAACATTATTATTATCAGTTGTAAGCATTCCAAAGTTTGCATCCTTAAAAGCAATACTTGTTACAGTTTCGTTGGCACCAATATCTCCAACTGTCCAGTTCAAACCACCATCAGTTGTCATAAATACTCTTCCCCTGTTTGTACCAAACCACACATGAGTATCATCCCAGGTAGTAAATACAGCAGGATCAACAGCCTCATTATACATAGGGTATGGAATATTTGCTGAATCTATCCTTATCCAGAAATCACCACCATCAGGTGTTAGGTATAATTGGAAATACCCATCAACAACATTTCCAATTGCAACACCATTAAAGGCATCGAATAAATAAACACCTGCTAATGATCCATTTTGGAAGCTTGCAGAACTCTGATGTATCCAATTTTGACCTCCATCAATGGTAACCATGATATTACCACCTCCTGTATTTTCATCATATAGTGCCACCCATGCCTGCATATCACTGATCGCGCAAATATTTGCGATCGACATATCAGGATATCCGGGAATAGATCCTGGAGTCCAGGTATTACCTCCATCAGTGGTAACAGTATATTCCTGAACCGCAGTAGCTCCAAATGGAACATTATCAAATGCACTGGCCCATACTACATCTGCACTTACAGGAGAAATATTATCTATTCCCAAATAAGGAGTAACAAACCCACTGGCACGTTCCAGCCAGCCACAATTCAATATCACTCCTGAAGGGACATTAATATAATTGGTTTTAACTTCAGTATCAATACCATCAGCGCTGGTAATAGTAAGCGTAACAGTGTAGGCCCCGGGATTTGTGTAAGTATGATCAGGGTTTTGAATATTTGAAGTGTTTCCATCTCCAAAATTCCAGTCCCATGATATAGGATTTCCAATTGAGAGATCTGTAAATTGCACAGGATCATCAACAGGTACAAGAAGAATATCAGCCATAAAATTTGCTATGGGTAATGGAGAGGCAGGTGATATTCCTATTATTGCAGATTGGTCGAAACTAACATTACCGCCACCGGGGTTGAGGTTTGCAATTAAAAAATATCCATTATAATTACCACCATAGCCCCAGTTAAAATGAAAGAGATCATTATCATCATATCCGTCGCAGACAAAAGCATAATTATTACCAGTGGCAGATGTACCTGAATATAATACTGGGCGGCCGGCGTCAAGTTCTGTTTGCATCAGATTTATCCATATTGAGTCATTATAATCAGCTCTCTCAACATAGCTCGCGAAAGAAGCATAATTAAAATAATTAATCAATGCATCTTTAGCATCGACAAAATTCGCTGTTGATGTCAATGGACTAAATTGTGTTTCTACGGAAACGGCACTATGATATATTACCTGAGCAATTTCAGAATTTGCAGTTACAAGAAAATTTGGCATTGTTGCCCACACATATGTTGAGTTTCCGAAATCAGCAGATTGTGTTCCAAATGCAGGATCATTATATGAGTAAGAGCCTGTACCATGCATCGGGTAATTATGATATTTCATAATTTGTGCCATTGCAACTGCCAAATGGCCGGTATTAGCTTTATTGCATAAACCACCTCCAAGAATAGTAGGGCATTGCTCATTATAAAAGCAACCCTGGTCCCAGAAAGTAAATAATAAAGCCTGTATAGCCTTAGATTTTATTGATGAGGCAACTGGTTTTTGGGAATACTGCTTCCATGCAGAAACTACATCAGGAGTAGCTTGAATATTATTAAGTTTTGCATCGAGCACCTGCGATTTAAGATTTTCTATCATTACAGAGAATGCAGGAGGTTGGTTATTGTTTGTGTAATAACCAGTTGTAGTATACCCCAGAACAGGATAAACATTGTCATGAGCCGAGACGATCACAAATCCCTTGTTAGCCTCGAGGTTGAACACATAGAATAGCGTTTGCCCCTGATCGCTAATGGTAAGTTCATTTGAAATTGAAAAATTACCAGGATTCAATTTGGTAGATTGTAGTGTTTTTTCCAGATAAAAATTCATTGCAAGTTTTCTTGCATCATCTTTAGGAATTTCAATGGAAAACACAGATGGGCACATGAATATACCCATCAAAACAATGGTATAAATTTTTCTTCTCATACGTATATTTTTTGGTTGACCTCAAATATAGCAATTATTACTTCTAAATCATTACAAGAACCAACAAAATATGTAATTTATAATGACTCTAAATAAAGAAGTGGCGGGAGCAGTGGCAGTAACAGGAAAATTTTAAATATTTAGGGATGAAGTATCACATTCGGCGACTGAAGGAGGTCGAAACACATACACTCCAAGTACTCAAGGCACTCTAAGTACTCAAGGCACTCTAAATACTATCTATGTATCAGCTTAATCACCCTGACAAAATCCTGATTAAATAGTTTAACAAAATAAACACCGGGTGCAAGATCTGACACATCAAGGGTTTCGTTGTTCACAGAAGAATTACAATTAAAGGTTTTGCTTTTCAATTGCTGCCCTTGCATATTAAGAAGTGATAATTCAAGAGTTCCCATAAATCCATTAAATGAAATATTCAGGATATCATTAACAGGATTTGGGAAGATATTAATTTCATAATCCGCCTGAAGGTCATTAATACCTATAAAAGAGGTAATAATGATATTTATATTATCGATAAAAAGATTGTTCCCACTTCCTGAGTATGCTTCAAACATAACTTTAACATCCCGGCTTCCCGCAGCTGTTGACAGATCAACTGAATAGCAATCACTTCCGGTTCCGTAACCACACCAATCAACCTGCTGGCTTGGAAAAAAGGCAGAAAAGTTTTGAGGTGCAGTTGCGAACGACCAGTTACCATTCTCTCCTGCTGCAAACACTCTTTTCCATGAATATCCACAGTTATCAGACACTTTAATTACCAATGAATCTGTTTGATTTGGGATCCTGGTTGCATAAGCATGGTCGAAAGTAAGTAGAACAGAGTCAGCGCCTGAAAAATTCAATGCAGGGCTTATCAGCCTTTCGCGCTCGCCAGGGTGAACAATACCATTGAGATAAAGATTAATTCCAGCAGCTGAATGCCCAGGGCTGGTTCCGGTAATAGTGTAAAGCTTCCATTCCGAGTCATTGTCGGGATTTTCAACAACCCATGATTTATCTTTTAGCGACCCATTCTCAAAATCTTCATACATAGGCAGAAATAAACCTCCTGATGATATTAAATTTGTCTTAGTTTTGGAATCGCTACCATTTGCACTAGATGCTACAAGTGTAACAGAATACTGGCCCGGGTTATTAAACATAACTTCGGGATTTAATGAAGATGCATCAGTACCATTCATGTATGTAACAGTATTAGGTGCAAAAGACCATTGCCAGGATGTTGCATATTGACTGGCATCGGTGAAGACCACAGGTTTTCCAAAGCAAAGAATTTCTTCACTAGCTGAAAAATCAACAATCGGCAGAATAGTATCGCTAACTTTTATGTAATCATATTTTATGATTGTATCAGATCCATGAGCATTAGAAGTGATCAGCACAACATCAAATGTTCCTGGAATATTATACATAACATTTAAAGGGTTCTGTATACTGGCAGAATCCGGATCAGCGCCATCAAATCTCCAATCCCAGTCAGTGGGCATGCCTGAAGTAAGGTCGGAGAAGTTAACCGGGCACTGCACAGGCACCAAAACATGATCAGCGATAAAATCAGAAACAAGATTTGAATCATAGAGCTCAGACTCCCATAGGCCTCTGCCATAAGTCCCTGCTCTAATTTTACTGTTTAAATGGGAATTGGCATCATAATATATTTCCAGTTCTGAGATTTCAATATTTGCAGGTAAACCATCATAGAATGGTATCCAGTCATTCATAGAAATATCCCGGAAATAGATTCCAACATCAGATCCTACATAAATACCATCGGGACTTTTAACATCATATACGAGGCAAGTTTTATTCACATTTGGCAAACTCCCGGTGATTGATGTCCAGGTAACACCTTTATCATGAGATATCCATACTCCATTACCCAATGTCATATAAACTATATCAGGATTTCCGGGATGAGCTTCAATATCTGTTACTTCATTATCTGTGGGAAGAAATGTCGATAAATCTATCCAGGATGGATTTGTTGCACCTGCATTATCTGTCCTGTACAAACGTTTACTGGCTTTAGCAAGGTATAGTATTTCTTTGTCAGCTTGAGATTGCTCTAAAACACTACAATTACCTGATCCAATATTTGCAGATATCTTATCCCAGAATACATTGTTGCTTTTAATATTATTAGATCTCCACACATTTTTATATCCGACAAACATAGTATTAGGGTCTGCTTCATCCAGTATAAAAGGAGTAACCCATGCACCACTTTCATTTATTCCATAGGTATTGTTACCGGCAATTTTATCGATATAATCGTAATTAAACAATTTAAAAATACTCCCATAATAGAGAGAAACATAGCTCCATCTTGAATCCTGAAAATCAACAATACATTCGAAGCCATCTCCACCAAATATCTTTTTCCAATTTGTTCCGGTATAAACAGCTGTTCCATTATCCTGATAACCATTAATAACCTGATTTTCTACCTTGGCACTTTGACCTATTTTATATACCTGACCTATTGCTAGGCCCTCACTAATATTTGACCATGTGCTACCATTATCATCAGTCATAAACACACCCCCATCATTACCTGCATAAAAATTACCATTCAGCGGTGAGAATTCATAAGCATGCTGATCGGCATGGGCATATGGTGCACCATTTCCTGACCAGTGTGCAGCACAAAACCATGAAAGTCCTCCATCTACAGATTTAAAGATATTAACTCCTCCACCGTAGATAACATTTGCGTTGTTTGGATCAACGGCAATATCAAGATCATACCATGCCTGGCCTCCACTACCACTACCATCATTTGACCAATCCATTATGTTGGGACTGTCAGACTGTTTGACAAAATTATACCCACCATCGGTTGACCTGTATAAGCCCTTAAAAGACTGTGAATTGCAAAGCAAGAAATATACAAAATCTTCAGCAGCAGGTGAGACACCAATAACTCCTCTTGCGGCAAATGGCAGTCCGCTGGTAATTTGAGTCCATGTACTTCCGGTATCTACCGACATAAAAAAGTTACCAGATGCCGTAGCATATAATGTTTCAGGATGATTTGGTTTAAAAACAATATCCTTAAAATATCCATAATTACTGGTATTAGTCCAGTTTGCACCACCATCAAAAGTTCTGTAGATACCTCCACTGGTAGCTACAATGATAAGCTGTGGATCCTGAGGGTGCATTATCATAGTGCTAACGGTTTTATCTCCCATGCCATTCTTATAGAAATCCCAGGAGGTACCTCCATCAACACTTTTCATAACACCCAGTCCTCTGGCATCACCGGCATCTCTGTCGCCTGTTCCTATAAATAAGATGTCAGTATTTGTTGGGTCTATAAGGATGCCGGAAACACCAAGAGTTGGAAGATGATCTGTATTACTTGACCAGGACTGGCCTCCGTTCACTGTCTTCCATAAACCACCTGATGGAGCTCCCGCATACAAAACATTAGGATTAGTAGGATGAAAAGCTATACAGTTAATGCGTCCTAATCCTCCACCATTCACAGGATTTACTATAGGACCTAATTCACTCCAGTCTCCGGATACAGATTTGTGTTTATTACTATACTCCATAAATGCTTTGAAATTCTTGTCGGATGAAGGAAAACTTCCATCAGCCAGGACCCTGGTTTGCCAGTAGTTTTCCCATCTTTTAAAAGGTTTCCATCCGCATCCTTTGGTAATTTTCCTGTTTTCCCAATAGATGTTGAATGCTCTTTGAATATCAAAGAAATTTGCATCCCTGTCCTGCATCATCTCAATCCAGTATGGATTGCTTGCAGTATCATTTTCTGTTATTGAATTGGTGGAATTAGCTCTAACACTAACAGAAAAAGCTAAAATCCAGGCAGTTATTAAGGTTATTATAATGATTCTTTTCATGAGTCTTATCTATATATTTCTTTACAAAATTACAAAAAAAAACACTTTGATGTATATAAATTAGGACATTAATATAAGGCAATAGGTTGCAGGAAGAAGTGTGGAGTGTGGAGTTTGAAATAAAGAGTGGCAGGGGCAGTGGCAGTGGCAGAAGCAGTTTTCCTACTCACCAACTTAACTACTCAACTACTCAACTAAATAACGCGAAGTAAATGATCATTGAATCACCACGTTATTATAAAAGCGACCATTTTATGAGGTTTTTCTTTGAAATCCGAAGAATCGGGGAAATAGCCAAAAGTCCCGTTTTGCCAATATTCTTTTCAAGTGATTTTAGTTCCTCCAACTTGGAGTTCACTGCTATGTCTTTTTTTACCGGTAGCCCTGCTTCATTTAGCATTAAATTACTTTTAGCCCGTATAGATAGCTCGAGATAAAGAGAAATATATGCAAGCATATCAAAAACCACTAATTTTGAAAACTTATCCCTGATCGAAATAAGGTATTTACCCGAATTGCTTTGCAAAAACACACCTTTCCTGATCATTCCAAGAAGCTTCACCTCAGTGTCAAATTCAAGTTCAAGCCATTCACGCAATAAACCCTCATTGATCCTAAACAGAACAATCTCCATGCTTGAAATAATGATCAGTATCAAAAACATTGAAGCCAGTGGAGAAAGGAAGAAATGATTGAATAAAGAATGAATGAAAACTGCCAGCAGCCATCCTAATGCAAGATACTTTAATATCCCCTTCTGCTTTTCTCTTGCATGCATTAATAATACACCTAAAATAGAAGTTACTCCGCCATGCATAATAGCAGTCCCAAAACCACGGATTATCCACAGCCACATATTATCTGTTGGAATCTCGTGTAAAAAGAAAATATTCTCATATAAAGCAAATCCTGCCCCAATAGCAAAGCCATAGATTGCACCATCAATCCTGAAACCTATCTTTCCTTTCATGACAAGAAATATCAAAAATAAACTCTTTAAGGTCTCCTCAACTGTAGGACTTACATATCTGGAGAAAGCTCTGTTATGCAAATCAGCTATAGAGACTACCATATTATTGATAAAATATGCAAGTATTGCTGCACAAATTCCCCATATTATTGAATAGACCAATAAATTTTTCTTGATCAACTTGAAACTGTCAAGATAAATCAGGATCAGGAGAAAGGCAATAACCGGAAGCAGGGCTACAATATATTCCATGGTTTTGACTTACCAAATAAAATAAACATCTTTAATCTAAAGTTCAAAAATACGATTTTTTTTAGTGTTTGTATTACATATTTTATGCTATTTGATCCATGTTCTGAAATCAAAAGATACAATTCAGGTATGTATAAATTACAGAAGTTTAAGGGACACCATAAATTGTTCCCTGGGGGAGAAAGCATCCTGAAACACTCTTGCATAGCCAAAGGAAAGGGTGGATTTTAAAAGGGAAAACAAAACAAGTTCAAAGTCAAGCTGTGCTCCGGCATTATAAAGTGTTCGTTTATATTCATCATCCGTCATATCTGCAAAAAGCCCCATGCCAAAAAGTGAAAGTCGTGCATAAGTGCAATAGAAGGGTAAAAACCCAAGTTCCCTGAACCGTATTGGCATGAGGTTAAGTTCACCTGTTAGTTTGCCATAATTTTTTGCATCAACGGCATCTATCTCCATACCGGGGAAACTAATAAATTCGCGATATTGCTGCACATTCTGGTAATCAACATAATTGTTCCTGAAGCCCCCGAAATATATTTTTGAAAGTGCATCTTTGCGACTTCCAAACGATTGACCCAAAGATGTTCTTAGCCAGAAAGAAGTATTTCTTACCGGCAGCAGAAAGCCAAAATCCTGATTTGAAATGATCCGCGGATAGAGATCGTCATTTGCCAGATATGTATGCATAAATATATTCCAGTCAACCCCCTGTTCAGGTTCCACACCTCCAAGTGACCTGCGTAGATAGCTGTAATGAAAGTTAGCCACAGCTGTATAAATCTCAGTATATGGAGCATCAATATTCTGGAATGCAGGTAACTTTTCAAGATCACCAAATGCACCAAGCTGCACATAAAAATCTACACTCCTGGGTCGGAAATAGCGGATTACTTTATGGTATTTTAATGTAAACCCATAGCCTGCCCTGCTAACTTTTGTAGGTCCGAACAGATCATAAAAATCTGCCTTGTTGTAACTGGCAGTAAGATACCAGTTCCAGTATTTATAATTCAGGCCTAAATGAAGTCTCTGTTTCTGAGGTAGAAAATCATAAGGTGAATAAGAAGCTGTCAATTTTATGCTATGAAGTCCGATTGGATCCATATAATTAAATCTATAGCCCCATGCCACAAGGTTTTTATAACCCTCTATAATGGGATAAGCATTTGTAAATCTTAGTTCCTTAAAAGCAGAGTATTCACCTTCGAAAGTTTTTACTGAATCAATATTTATTTCAGAAGGAGGAGGAAGCATCCATTCCTCCACAACAGGATTACGCTCAAAAACCTTTTGCCCAAGTAATTCAATAGCATTTGCGTCCTCAATCGGATTTATTTTTATTTTACAGGGTTTAAGGCCATTATTATAAAATTCAAACACCAATAATGAATCCTTGCTGATCTGTACAGGATTGAAAAAACCATTTTCAGTATTAGTAAGTAATTCAGCTTCTTTAGTCTCAATATTAATGCGCCAGACATTGGAAACACCGGTATAATATGATGTTCCTATAAGATATTTATCATCATCTGAAAATCTAAAACTCGACATTGCACTTTCTTCAAACTCATAAAACACTTCATGCTTTGTCATTCCTTGTGTAAGATCATCAAGACGATACAAAACGAGTCTTTGATTTCCGGCTACATCAGAAAGTATAGCTGACATATATTTACCATCATTCGAAATATCAATATCAAACAGACTACGGCCAAAACGAAGAGTATATATTTCTTCATATTCAGAGTATGGTTTGGGTATCCTGATAATGTTCACCCTTCCATTAAAATGCTGTATAGCCCACAATGAGCCATCCTGTTTATTAAATGCAAAGTTACCGGCACGGGTAAGTTTGATCACATCTTTATGTTTCCCTGTTCTCACATCAATTGTACGTAATCCCCTCCAGTCGCTGTTATTAATTGACATAAATAAGGTTGAAGTTGACTCATCAAAAGCAACTGAACTAACTGAATACAACATTGGGCTGGGCACCTGGCAAATTGTTCTCATTTTGCCATTGTTAGGATCAATTTCTGCAACATGAGCCAATTTACCGGGGTAATTAACCGCTGCAATGATCTTGCTGTTTTTCTTATCAATGAATGCCCGGGACACAGACCCCAATGGTTCCGGAGTAATATCAGTTTTTGGTGTTACTGGATAACCCCTGATCCTTTCCAGATTTTTCTGCTGAAAATTTTTCTCCCATTCAATCCATTGCTGCCATGAATCCCTCACGCCGATTCCGTAAACATTCTTAAATTGGCTTGCATAGAAACGTTTACTACTATCGGTCCTGGCATAAAAGTCCTTTAACTTATCAATGCCGTAGGTATAAGCGAGGTAACTAACAAAACGTGTTCCATACAAATAAGCATTTACACCAACCTGGAAATCTATTGTTGTTCCTTCAGTCTCAAGTCCGACCAGCCTGTAAAAGTAATTAGTATCCCGGACTAAAGTCCTGAATACCATCTCATCATAACCACCAAGCACTCTTCCCATCCCACCTGACATCCATGTTTCCATAAAAACAGCTATTCCTTCGTGATACCACCTGGGGCTGTACCATCGAGGTACTGTCAAATAACTATAAAGCATGGATAAGGGATTAGTTTTATCTACTTGAACCTTCCCTCCAAACAATTTTCTGAAGCGCTTATCTGCACGGGAATATTTATCGCACATAACTACATGAGCAAGTTCATGGTTCATTAACCATTGACATCGTTCATTAGTTGGAATAATATTATATGTATGATTGAATGGTGAGATCCCAATTGATAAAAAGTTCTTTGGAATCACGTTAGTTCCACCATTGCCAACATCAGAAAAATCGTTTAAAAGAAGGCTGACCTTCTCGTATGGTTTATAATCCCAGAATTTTTTATGGAACTGCATGGCATTCTCATAGCTGCGCGCCATATGAGGAACCAGATAAGAGTATCCTTTATGGAGATAAATCAAACGTTGATCAGGAGTAGTGTATTGATACAACTGACCAAATACTACTCCTGAGAACTTTAATAAAAACAATATAACAAAACCAAGCCTAAAACAAATCACATTATTATTGATATATTCGGTTTACTGTGGATTTATAATATCTGAAAGATTATCTACATTATTATAATTTATATTTGAGGACTGTACAACATAATTGCTCATATATTGTCCAAGCTCGTGGCTATTCATTTGCACAAAACTCTCAAAATTCGCAGCTGCATCAAGGTTAGAAAAAGCCTGTTGAACAATATCCTGCATATTCTCCTTATTCCTGATCACCTCAAAGCTTTCGATTACATTTTTATCTTTAAAAACAAAGCTTCCATAAACAATGGAACCAGGAAGCGTAAGCGGATGCGGGGGCGCAATATTAAGTTGCTCATGTGCTTGAGCTACATTAACTCCAGCATCAATATTTTGCCGTGATTGTACTACATTACCCGCTGCGTCCATATTCTGCTGAGATTGAACAACATTACCAGCGGCATCCATGTTCTGCTGTGATTGAACAACATTACCAGCGGCATCCATGTTCTGCTGTGACTGGATAACATTACCAGCTGCATCAATAACATGCTGAGAAGCTATATTGTATGCTTTAATAGAATTTACAAAATTATCAAGGTTACCTGTTGAATTGAAGTTATTCATCTCATTAACTGCAAGCTGCCCCACTTGTTCCAAATTCTGAGCTGAAACATTTTCCCCTGCTGCATTCATTTCACCAATAGTGGCTTCCAGATTTTCAAAGCCTTTTGGTACAATAACATCCTTAAGTTCATCAATTGACTTAACATTAAAAACTGATTCCAGGGCATCAGCAACATTATATATCACTTTTGAACTATATGTGTTAATCTTTTCCTGATTGTCCATAACTGCCCCACTACAAATTTCGCGCAATAAAATCTCATCACGGATCTTTTTAACTTGTTTCACTTGTTTCTCTTTATCTGCAACATTTTCATTCTCTTTAATCCAGGCATCTGATTTTTCAATAGCTGAACTAACCAGACTGTCACGGGAATCAAGCTTATTAAGATAGACCGCATAATTTCGGACATTCTGTTCAACATCAAATGAATACTCAGTCACAGTGTCATTGTACACATCTGAGCACATTTGACATACCTCACATAACTGCTCATTACCATTTTCAATAAACTCACAATAGTTTTCGAGGTCTTCTGCTCCCAGTTGATCATCAACATTAGCAGGATTGTTTTTCAACATTTCAGCGTTCTTTTTCATGCTTTTCCCATAAGCATCATAATAAACATATACCAGAAGCATGCCTCGTAATGTATTTCTTAGTGCAGCGGTATCTTCCATGATCTCACTTCTTAACAAAAGATCACTCTCACTCATCTGGTCTTTGTGATATTTATCAACTTTTCCTATAGCCCCGGCAGCTTCATCTTCATTAACCCCGCAATTACAAGCAGGCAGGAGGAATCCAAGTGCTAAAATAATTGCAAGTAATGCTAGTAATTTGATTGCTTTTTTCATGATCCTAATTTTTATTATTGATTAATATTTTATTTTTAAAAATAAATATGGTCTTCCATTTTTTTTAACTTTAGGCACACCAAGTACTCAAGGCACTTTAAGCACTTTTTATTAATTTATCGTAACAACATTTTCGTATTTTATCATTTCATCCAGAAACACTTGTATATTAATATCTTCGGGAAGATAGCTAAGTTTTTTCATTAATATTATAAACTTATTCTCTCCCCTGTTAAACATCTGCACACTGCTTCTATTAGAAGTGATCCTGCATTCAGAATTTTCCTTAAGCATTTTAATGCTCTGCAAATAGAATCCTGATTTATTAAATGACAAGTTAACCATTCCCGGACTTTCTGTCATAACCTCAACAAGTATTTTATAATAATTCTCCTGCAATTCATCTGCATTAATATTCAAGTGAATTCCGGGAATGTCGACTGGAAGGATAAAAGCACTACCTGTTGAACTATTAGACATTGAGCCTGCAAGATTCGATTCAGGGATATCTTCAATATTTACCTGTTTTGGGGCAAGAGTAAAGATAAGTGCACCAATCATAATTCCCAATACAAAGGCATATGCAACATTCCAGCGAGGATTGGGAAATATTCTGTCTAAAGCATTTTCAACTTTAACAGGATGATCTTTTCGTTGCTCATTTCTAAGTATTTCATTCATGATCTGATCTTTTAAATCAATACTGACTTTGTCTTGAGCATCTTCTTTTAACATACTTTCAATTGAATTGAGATCATCATAATATTTCTTAGCATCAATATTATTTTTAATAAGACCATCAACAACAATCTTTTCCTGAGGCGACAGTTCACCATCTATATATTTTTGTATCAGTATTTGCTCTTTTCCTGTCATGATTAAATTTGCCTGTTCAGAGATTTTCTTAATAAATTTCTTGCTTCAAAAAGCCTTGATCTTACCTTTTTCATAGAAAGTCCGGTAAGTGTGCAGATCTCTTTATACGACATTTCTTCAAAATACTTCAACACAATTAAGGCTCTGTATTTAGGTTTTAATTTCATCACGCTATCTTGCACAATTTCCTTTCTTTCATCCTTAATAATTTCTGCTTCTGCTGTTTCTTCATGCGGAATATCTATAGTAAGAGATAGTTTATGAAATTTATTAGACTTTATGTGATTGATTGATTCGTTAATTGCAGATTTATAGAGCCAGCTAAAAAACTTGAAATCCTGATTATATCGTGATAATCCTGAGTACACTTTCAGAAACACATTCTGGGTAATATCTTTTGCATCCTCAACACTTCCTGTCATCCTAAGCGATAATGAATATACTCGCCCCTGGTGTCTTTCTATTAATTTTGCAAAAGCCATTGTATCTCCATTTAAAACTTGTTGAACAATTTTTTTATCTTCAGTGTCACTCATAAATACAAGTTGGCTCTTAAAAAGTTGGAAATTATTATTAATGTTGGTGCAATATACAAAAAAAATTATTCATAAAACCTAAATGCTTCACCAGTCCAATAAACGCTTCTGACCTTCAAGCTTTTTAATTTGTGTAACTTCCTGAGATGCTTCAATAACACCTTTATAATTACCTTTTTCATCTCTCACAGCAAAATATTGAATAAGTATAGTATCTTCCTTCATTTTGATCCAGAAATCAGCTTGATCTTTCTCCCCGCTTCTAAAGGAATCTACAATTTTATCAACAATATGAACACTCTCAGGAGGGTGACAATTGTGAACTTTCCTGCCAATAATGGCTTTAGTTCTTGGGAAGATTCTCTTTGCAGGTGTAGAAAAAAATTGAACTGTATCATTTTCATCAACATAAGTAATATCAATTGGTAAATGATTGAAGATAAGGCGAATTTGCTCAGGTGATATTATGCCGGTTTGCAGGTTTACCATAGAGCTTTGCAATTGCTCCTCTTCTATTAATCTTTGTTCAGGTTCAGCCTGAACAAAAGGGAATCCTATCTCAGCGCTTTCAGCAAGCATGGTATGTAAAACTTTGTCAGGGATTGTTTCAAGAATTACAGGGATCAAAATTTTCTCCTCGCGAAATTTGATTGCGAACATGTTAAAAAATATATCACCCACTATTCTGTTGTAACTTTTCAGATCAAATTCATCCGCATCCAATTCGACAATGATCTTATTGATATTTCGCCGGATATCGTCATGAAAAGACCACATTATCTGAAGGCAACCAGGCTCTTCCCAATATTTTTCGAGGACAGGAAAAAGAACATTTTCCTTTATCTGATAATACCTGTTCATATCAACAAGCTCGAGAAATTTATTTTTTATTCGCTCACGCAAGGCCATATCCTGAGGCGCTTCATTGATCTGTTTATTAAGAAGCCGAATAGCTTTAAGTCGGCTTTCCATCTGTAGGTTATTGCGAATTAAATAATCCAGGAAACTATCTGCACCAGGTTTAACAGAAGGATATGCTGTTAAGGTCTTATAAAGGAGGTTTAATATTTTATTTACACCTGTCTTAATTTCCTGGATGGGGATTCCCATGTTAACAAGCCTGTCAAAAGCAATAATAACATCCTTGGGAGTAATTGCATCTAAAATCTCCTGGTTACTTTTTAAAAGCTCAGCAACATTCTTTCCTTTAATTAGATCATGTGAAAAGTTCAATAAGCCATTGATACGCTGTTCTGCGTTTAATGTAAATTCCGACATATAATAAGTTCCGTGTTTTTTGCTTCAGTCTTCAGTCTTCATAATGCCTATTGTGGACTGGATACTGATAACTGTTTTCCCTTTTGCATAAAAGTATAAAAAAAAATGATATCACAAAGAATAATTACAAGAATTTACAATTAACAATTAACAATGTAACAATTGAACCAACTGTATCTTTGTATCTTTGTACCTTTGTATCTTTGTACCTTTGTACCTTTGTATCTTTGTACCTTTGTACCTTTGTACCTTTGTACCTTTGTACCTTTGTACCTTTGTACCTTTGTACCTTTGTACCTTTGTACCTTTGTACCTTTGTACCTTTGTACCTTTGTACCTTTGTACCTTTGTACC
>Ga0222657_1000189_pt1 | contig 41108 bp, 30 predicted proteins | sample AntAcemetagen474_FD_179858 | JGI IMG/M metagenome (GOLD analysis project Ga0222657, IMG submission 179858) | Saline water microbial communities from Ace Lake, Antarctica - #474 | ecosystem: Environmental > Aquatic > Non-marine Saline and Alkaline > Saline | place: Antarctica: Ace Lake... | reverse complement strand
AACGGTGGCAATATGGCATGAAGCGGATTACAAGTGATTTCCTGTCAAAATGAGAAGAAGTTGAAACAGTTTAAAAACCACTCCAATTACACACATCACCGCTTTATGCTATATTGCGTGTTATAGCCAGTTATTTGATATTAAGACTTAAACTTAATCCAAAACCTACGCCTATCCTACTATTACTATTTCTACTATCAAATTCATATATAGGTTTAATCGGGCTATGTTTGTAGCCATAATCATCGTAAATGCCTTTATTGGATTTCAAAGACCAATAAATACTCGGTGCTAATGATATAGCCAATTTATTACTTACGTTGCGAACAAATCCGAATTTTAAATGAGTTATATACGTGTCTCTAATATGCTTAAAATCTTTTGGGAAATATGTGTAAAGGATTATTTCAGGTTGAAAACTATATGTGGTATTAATTTCGCTGATATGTCCAAAACCAAGTCCACCAACCCATTGCAATTCATCAAAAAAATTTACTCCTACATTATAAATATTATAGAAATATTTTCTTCCTGATTTATAACTAAAACCTAAATTTTGATAATCGGATACAGAAACTGTCCATTCATCATAATATCCTTTTTTGACAATATTTATCAATCCAATAGAAATACCTTTTTCAACAGTATCAACTAAGTTAATCAAGCCTATTTGTATTCCGTTTAACACTTTGGTTTGATTATAAATTCCAGCTATTTGAACACCTCTTAAATTGTCTCTATTGATGTTTGTTATTCCACCAATCATTGCATTGGCTGATTTTGACAAATTTAGAATTCCTGAAATTTGAACTCCATTGACTTCACTTGATTTACTTAAAATACCGCTAACTTGAACACCTCTCAAACTATCTGACAAACTGAATATTCCTCCAGTTTGCATTCCAATAACATTTCCTTTCGTAATATTTCCGATACCAGCAACCTGAAACCCTATCATATTACTTTTATTCATATTAAGTATTCCGCCAATCTCGCAACCTTTAATCCTACCAGTAGAACCAGATAAAGCATTTAAAGAAAAATTATAGCAGTAGTTAATACTTCCCTTGCCAGTGGTTCCTATCGGGTAAACAAACGATATTTGTGCCGGGAATCCTAAATATTCGGTCTTTTGGCCATATAAAATTCCACTTGACAAAATAGAAACGATTAATAATAATATTTTTCTAGCTTTCATATTTTAAGTTTTAGTTCTTCGTGGTTTTTAATAATTGGCTATAACTTGTTTATATAAAAAACAAATATACAAATATCCCTCTAAATTTCATAGGATATGAAAACCTTTCTTACTCTTATCTCAAAACTTAATATCATCTAAAGGATTACTTAGTTTGTTTAATTGTTTTGTGCTAACGTATGTGTAAATTTCCGTTGTCTTACTGCTCTTATGCCCTAACATTGCCTGTATATATCGTAAGTCAATACCTTTCTCCAACGAATGTGTTGCAAAACAATGTCGTAAAATATGTGGCGTGATGACCATCTTAACTTTTGCTCTCTCCGCAGATTTTTTAACAACTTTTAAAATACTCTCCGGCGAATATTTGCCTCCCTCTTGCCCTACAAGAAAATAATCCCGGGGTAAATAATCACGCAAATAGTTTTCTAAGTATTTTAATAATGCTCCGGGAATTGGTAATGTTCGGTCTTTATTCCCCTTGGCTCTGTATATATTTATCGTATTTCTTTTGAAATCAATATCGTTTACCTTAAGGTTTGCCAACTCCCCTCTTCTCAAACCCAATCCATAAAGGAATAATAATATCATTTTATGTTTTGGATTAACAGTAAGCTGTATCATCTTTTCTACATCCTCTCGCGAAATTACTTTAGGCAACGGCCTTGATCTCTCAGGATATGGTATTTCATCTGATTTTAATTCACGTCCAAATACTATCTTATAATAATTCTTCAAAGCACTTATCATAAGTCTTTGATACGACTCGGAATAACCCTGTCTTTCACGATGGTCAAGTATGTAGTTTCTCATCTTTTCCTCAGATATTGTCGCAATATCCTCTCCTTTGAAATATTGAAGATAATGGGCAACCATGCTTTGGTAGTTGTTTATTGTATTTTCTTTACGGTTTAATAATTTCAGTTGAGTAATGAATTTTTTATCTACAATACTCCGGTCAGTAGCAGTTTTATGCTTTTGTTTGGGGCTTGGTAGATGCTCTATTTCTTTGATTATCAGATTTGAATTTTCTGAGGTAAATATCTCTTTAATTCTTTCTAAATTCGTTTCGTTCAAATGTACCGACCACAATTTTGCCATAATGTGCCACCATGCACCATCAAGTTTTTTTACCTCATTTTTCCAATTCTCTTCGTATTTAAAACTGATAAGTATTTGGTTTTTCTTAGAGTCGGTTTCTACTACTATGTCGGGCTTGTTGGTATTAACTGTACCGCTTTTTGTAATTTCTTCCAGTTCATCTTTTGAGTATCTATTTTTATCTGCTGAAATTTCTGTACCCTTATATTCTATTTGTGAATACTTTCCAAGCACCTCCCTGATTTTTTGATGTATCCCTTTATTTGCCAGAAAATACCAGCACTTTTTGCTTTGACTCCATTTGGCCCCTTCTAACTTTTTAATATGCCCAATCAATTCAAGGTTGTAGTTAAACCTTAAGGTTACTACATCCATTTCCTTGTGGGTTTCTTCTGTTAATATTATTTTTGGCTTACTGTTCAATTATATTTGGATTATTGAAGAGTATTTTTATCCTTAGTATAAAAACTTTGCAAATTGTAACTTTTTAGATGAAAGAAAACCCGTGTAGCCAACAAAGCAAACGTATGTCGTTTATTTTATCCTCCAGATATTGTGATACTCTAAACAAAAATACGAAATTATTATGAATGTCGAAAAGTAAAAAGACTAAAGGCCTAAAAACCAGGTTATGGGTATCATCTGAATAAACTAAATCATATCAAATATTCCATAAATAAAAATTTAATTTATTTTTACATGATGATAGATCATTCTTCATTGTATTAAAGGATAGCTCATTTATTATTTGTTTCTTGTAGGCGATTAGCTTTTTGATACTAATTAATAATTTTTGTTATGGATTGGTTTATAAAAACGATGCAGGAAAATCCTGCTTTACCGATTTTCCTTACAATTGCGCTGGGGTTCATATTAGGGAAATTAAAATATAAGAGTTTTACTTTGGGCACAGTAACAAGTGTTTTACTTATTGGTGTCATTGTTGGTCAGATGAAGATAGATATTTCATCGGATCTCAAACAGATCTTCTTTTTGATCTTTCTCTTTTCAGTAGGATACAGTGTTGGGCCTCAGTTTTTCAACAGTCTTAAGAAATCAGGTATTCCACAATTGATTTTTACAAGTTTGATTTGTGTGTTCGGTTTACTGGTGACCCTCGGATTTGGTAAATTGATGGGTTATAATGCAGGTCAGGCTGCCGGTTTGCTGGCAGGAGCACAAACTATTTCTGCCGTTATTGGAGTAGGTGGAGATACAATTAACTCTCTTAATCTGCCTGAAGCAACAAAGCAAAGCATGGTTAATGCAATTCCGGTTTGCTATGCTGTAACATACCTATTCGGAACAATAGGCTCTGCATTTTTGCTTGCCCAGATAGGCCCAATGTTCTGGGGTGGTTTAAAAAAATCCCGGCAGCAATGTCGTGATCTCGAAGCCAAAATGGGAATAGATTCAAGCGATGTTCCAAGTATGATAAATATGTATAGCCATATTGTCTTCAGGGCTTATAACTTAGGAACGACATCAATTGCTATTGGCAAAACTGCCTTAGAACTGGAAGATTACTTTCTGTCTATAGGTCACAGGATTTATGTTGATCGCCTCCGTAAAAAAGGTAGTAAAATCATTCAGGATCTATTTACTGATTATAAATTTCAGGTTCATGATGATATTGTTCTTCAGGGACAAGGGGAATATGTTATTAGTGAGATGAAAGAAATGGGTAAGGAAATTTACGACAGGAATCTTCTTGATTTTAAGGTAAACAGTGTTAAAGTTTTACTTGTCAATAAAAAAGTTGATGGGATGACAATTCACCAACTTAGTGAGCATAAACAAAGGTTAAAAGTTTCTCTTCAGAAGGTGACCAGGGGAGGGATTGAGTTATTTCTTTCCGGACAAACAGTTTTGCATAAAGGGGATATGTTGCATCTTATTGGTTCGGGAGATGATGTTAACAAGGCAGTAAAACTTCTTGGCTATCCTGATGTTGGTACTGAAAAAACTGATATGATCACTGTTGGGATTGGAATTTTACTGGGAGGTATCATTGGTGCTCTTGCGTTACATATTGGGAAGGCAACATTAAGTTTGAGTACAAGTGGCGGAGCACTAATAGCAGGATTATTATTTGGATGGTTAAGATCGAAACATCCAACCTTTGCTCAAATCCCGGAATCGGCTCAATGGCTAATGATGAATCTTGGACTAAATGCATTTATTGCAGTAGTAGGAATTATGGCGGCACCGGGATTTGTTCAGGGTTTTCAGGAAGTTGGGGTTTCGTTGTTTTTGGTAGGGGCCGCAGCTACTATCATACCCTTATTTCTGGGTATGATCATGGCAAGGTTTATTTTTAAATTTGATGTGGCAATAGGACTGGGTGTTTGTTGTGGTGCTAGAGTAACAACAGCCGGACTTCCTGCCGTTCAGGACTCGCTAGAGAGTAATCTGCCGGCATTGGGTTATACCGTAACCTATGCCCTTGGAAATACATTATTAATAATATGCGGAATTATTATAGTCTTTTTGTTTAGCTGAAAATATTTTATTATGAACAGAAAAATAGCAAAAATAAAAACAACACGTCTGAAAGAAAAAGAACTTGAGCAGATGAGCCCTTTTGAAATTAAAAACAGCCTCATTGCACTTGCCGAAAACAGTAGGGATAAAAGTCATCATGCGATGCTGAACTCCGGTCGTGGCAACCCAAACTGGGTTGCTACAACACCCAGGGAAGCCTTTTTTATTCTGGGATCATTCGGCCTGGAAGAATGTAAAAGGGTGATGAACTATGAGCAGGGCCTGGGAGGAATTCCTGAAATGAAAGGAATTGCCAGGAGATTTGAGAAGTTTCTTGATGAGCACACTAACTCTCCGGGAATAAAATTGCTGAAAGGAATGTATAAGTATGGCCTGGATAAACATAATTTCGATCCTGATATTTTTGTTCATGAACTTGCCGAAGGGGTTATAGGTGATCAGTACCCGGTTCCTGACAGAATGCTCAAACATCCGGAAACTATTGTTCATGACTATATGATGCAGGAAATGTGTAGTGGCAATCCCCCGAAAGGAATATATGATCTTTTTGCAACCGAAGGTGGTACCGCAGCCATGTGTTATTGTTTTGATTCATTAATGCAAAATTTCTTGCTTAAACAAGGCGATAAAGTGGCACTGTTTGCCCCGGTGTTTACCCCATATATTGAAATTCCTGAACTGGACAGATTTGATTTCGAAGTAATTCTGATCCAGGCTAGCGGAACCACAAAAGATGGATTTCATAGCTGGGAATATCCTGATGAAGAGCTTGAAAAACTGAAGGATTCCGGTATTAAGGTCGCGTATCTCGTGAATCCGAGCAATCCACCTTCTTATTCACTAAATGATCATGAAAGAAATAAAATCATAAAGATCATTAAAGAAGATAATCAAAACCTGATGTTCATCACAGATGATGTTTACGGAACTTTTGTAAGTGGGTTCAGGTCGTTGATGGCCGAAATCCCACATAATACCCTGGGTGTATATTCTTTCTCAAAGTATTTTGGTTGTACAGGATGGCGCTTAGGTGTAATTGCTGTTCATGAAGATAATATTTTTGACAAGAAGATAGGGGAGCTGACCGAAGATAAGAAAAAAACACTACACAACAGGTACAGGAGTATTCATCTTCACCCTAAACAAATTAAGTTTATCGATCGTATGGTTGCCGACAGTCGTATGGTAGCCTTGAATCATACTGCCGGTCTGTCTCTTCCCCAACAAATACAGATGATGTTGTTCTCTGTATTTGCAATTCTGGATAAAGAAAATGCATATAAACAGCTAACTTGCAAGATTGTCAATGATCGCTTGAAACTACTTTATGAAGGTCTGGAACTTGAACTGAGACCTAATCCTCACAGAGCAGGATATTATGCTGAACTGGACATCATGCTATGGGCTGAAAAAAATCACGGAAAAGAATTTGCTCAATACCTAAAGGATAATTACGAGCCTGTAGATATACTTTTCCGGCTGGCTGAAATATGTTCTGTAGTTTTATTAAACGGTGGTGGTTTTGACGCACCTGAATGGTCGATACGTGTTTCACTAGCTAATTTAGCAGATGAGGCATATATTGAGATTGCCAAGGCGATTACTCAGATACAAGAGGAGTATGTGGAAGCATGGAGATAAGGGGTGGAAGCTTTTTAATTAATATTAACTTTCTGATATTGCAAAAAATATCTTTTGGAATCATGCCTGGAAAAAAAACAATTCTTTTTTTTCTTTTATTATGTCTGTTTGAATTTACTTTTTCTGAAAATCCAGAGAGTATTGATAGCCTTGTTTATATTGCAAAATCAGAGATTGGAGAAAAGAGAATTAATGCATTGTGTGAACTTGGAGAAATTTATAAAAAAAGTAATCCGGAAAAAGCATTTGAATACGGGGAACAAGCACTTGAGCTATCAGAAAAATCTAATTATAAATATGGAAAAGCATTAGCATATAGCTTAATAGCAAACTATCATTATTATAAAGGCGATTATGAAAAGGCGCTGGAATGCAAAGAAAAATATTTCGCATTAAAGGATAGTGTTTTTGCTGGAGAAAGCAGTAAAAGAATAGCAGAACTGGAAGTAAAGTATGATACAGAGAAAAAGGAGAAAAGGATTGCTATTCAAAATCTGGAAATTAAGAAAAAGAAAAACCAAAATCTATTTCTTTATATTATTGCTTCCCTTGTATTTATAATAGCAGTAATAGTTATTTACCAATACAGAATAAAAATTAAAATTAATTCCGAACTAAGAAATGCAAATCAAAAATTAATTGAATCTGAGGAAAATCTTAAACATATAAATGATTCCAAGGATAAATTGTTCTCTATCATATCTCATGATTTAAAAAATCCATTTGGAACGCTGATCACTGTTGCTGAATTTCTGGAGGAAAGTTTTAATGAAATTAACGAAGACCATAAATTTAAAACCATTCAAACAATACGAAAATCTGCAAAACAAACTTATGAACTTCTTGAAAACCTATTAAAACAAGGGAACCCTAATAAATTTCCTTCAACAAAATCTTAAAATATGGAAAAAATAAAAGTAATACTCATCGATGACCACCATATTGTTCGTGAAGGAATTAAAATACTATTAATGAACATTAAGGATATTGAAGTCGTTGGCGAAGCATCAAATGGAGATGAACTTTTTGAATTACTTAAAACAAATGAGCCTGATGTTCTGATTTTAGATATTATGATGCCGGGATTGTCAGGAATTGAAATTGCCAGAATAGTTAAAGATGAATATCCTGAAATAAAAATAATTATTCTTTCTGCTAATACTGATAATGATTCGGTTTTTGATTCATTAAAGGCCGGAGCGCATGGCTATCTGCCAAAAAATGCAAAACGCGAAGAACTGCTGGAAGCTGTTTATATGGTTGCTTCCGGAAATGAATTTTTAAGCGACTCAATTTCCCAAACTGTATTGAGAAATTTTATTAGCAGGGCAAGAACCGGCGATAAACAGGGAAAAGAAGAAGCGGAACTTACTAAACGCGAATTGGAAATAGTAGAGCTTTTTGCTGAGGGCCTGAGTTATAAAGAAATTGCCGAACGTTTATTTATAAGTGCAAGAACAGTTGAATCTCATAAAAATAATATTATGGAAAAACTGGAACTAAGATCGATTGTCGATTTAGTGAAATATGCAATAAAGCACAAGATTATCCAATTGTAAATACTTATTTATCCACCTCATTGTATTTATACCCCAAAGATTATTGGAATTCTCTCTTATTCTGACTGTTTCCCAGCATTTATTCTTAATGCTTTAAGTACTATAAGTATTCAAGGCACTCTAAGTACTTCTTTATCTTCATAAGTAGTTTCCCTTATTAAAATTTGAGTTTAATAACTGATTGAAATTTATTGAACACACATTAATTTTGTAAAAGAAAATTAAATGTAGCCGATGAAGGGAATTAATATAGTAATTGTAGACAAGCATCTCATAGTCAGGGAGGGAATAAAGATATTATTGATGGACGAAAAAAACATTGAAATAATTGGAGAAGCTGGGAATTATGATGAATTATTTAATTGTTTGATTAGTTTACATACCGATATAATATTATTAGATATTGATATGCCTACGCTGAATGGACTTGATATGACGAGGAGGGTAGTATCAGGTTTTCCCGGAATAAAGGTGATAATGGTTTCAGTAAATAATAATATGATTTATTTAAACATGGCATTAAAAGCGGGAGCATCGGGATATTTAACAAAGAACACCGGAAAAAATGAGCTTGTTGAAGCAATAACTATGGTATATCAGGGGGAGAAATATATTACAAAAAATATAGACGGCTTCATTGATGCTTTACCAATAACATAAGTGATGTATGTAGAATTTTTCTGAAGGTAGTATCCGTTAAATTACCGATATGAAATCAAGGTATTTAACCTATTGATTATGGAAATCGGTTAAAATAATTTTGTAGAATTATAAAATCAAAAAAAATGAATTATGAAAAAACCTTTACTCTTATCAGTTTTTATTTTTGCAGTGAATATACTCGCTGCGCAATGGACTCCCCAAAGTTCACCAACTTCTTCCCTCAACGATATAACTTTTATTGATGCAAACAAGGGTTGGGCTGTTGGAATAGGTGGGATTTTCCATACCTCCAACAGTGGTGTCTCATGGGTCGCACAATCATCAAATGCAGGAGGTAAAATTTGTTTCACTGATGCAAATAATGGCTGGACATGTTATTTGTCAGGAATGATAAACCATACTTCTGATGGTGGAAGCACATGGACACTACAAAATTCTACAATTACCAGTCACATTAAAGACATTTATTTTGTAGATAATAATAAAGGTTGGGCTGTTAGTTATAATGGTCACATTATTCATACATCTGATGGAGGTACAACATGGACTGAGCAATCATCAGGTGTAACTATATTTCTTAGGTCGTTATTCTTCTTTGATGCAAATAATGGATGGGCAGTTGGAAATGGCGCAACCATATTACACACTAACGATGGAGGTACAACCTGGACCTTACAGACTTCAGGCATGTCACCAACTGATGCTTTCTCAAGTGTCTGTTTTGTAAGTGAAACCACTGGTTGGGTGGTAAGCAGGGCAGGAAAAATTTTCAAAACTGCTGATGCAGGAGCAAATTGGGTAGCCCAAAACTCTGGAACATCTTTAATGCTTTTTAGCGTGTTTTTTCATGATGCAAATAATGGCTGGATCAGTGGTCAGTTCGGTACATTCCTATGGACTGTGGATGGAGGTAACACATGGGTAGCAAATAACTATGGTAATTCTCTGAATTTATATGCAGTTTGTTTTGATGATTTAAATGTTGGGTGGATGGTGGCTCATGACGGAACAATTTTATATACAACTACAGGTGGTGGCTCGATTGGTATCAAGGAAATTTCTGAAAACAAAAATATTAAGCTGTTTCCCAACCCATCTAATGGTGAAATTAACTTAGAATTACTGAATCAAAAAAACGAAAATGTTTCGCTTGAAATCTATAATGTAAATGGGCAGTTGCAATACTCCAGTCATATTCAGATTCAATTTAATAATAGTACGGAAAAACTTGACTTGTCTGAATTTAATTCAGGAATTTATTTTTTAAGAATTAGTTCAAAATCAACAAATTATTCACAAAAAGTTATCATTAATTAAAGTTCCAAACCTATGAAAAATCGAATACTGATCCTGATAGTAATTGTTTTTGCTATTCCTTCATTTTCACAATTTACTTGTGGCGATACATTGCTTGATTCAAGGGACGGGAAAAAATATCCAACGGTTCAAATTGGAAATCAATGTTGGTTAGCTGCAAATTTGAATGCAGGAACAATGGTTATGGCTCTGGCAAATGCAAACGTCCAGATTAATAATTCAGTCATAGAAAAGTTTTGTTATGATAACGATAGTTTAAATTGTGACACATTAGGGGGCTTATATCAATGGGATGAGATGATGGACTACACAAGCACACAGGGGATTCAAGGGATATGTCCGGATTCATGGCATTTACCTTCAGTGTCAGAATGGGATACTCTTTTTGCTCAGTTTGATCCGGCAACGGTTGCCTTTGATATTCAAATTGGTGGTTCATCAGGCTTTAATGCCCCAGCTGCCGGTTATAGTTATCATAATTATTCAGATTGGGTTTTTGGAAGTATTGGATCCTATGGAGTTTACAGGACTACCGCACCTCAAACAACTTCAGGAACTGAATATTCGACAGTTTATTATTATTACCCTTCAGTGGGAACAATGGCTTCAGGAGCATTTTATAGAAAAGCTAATGCATATTCAGTAAGATGTATCCTAAATGGATCAACTACTGGTTTAATTAATAATCAAAATACTAGAGTAGAAGTTGGTGATCCATATCCAAATCCTGCTAAGGATCATTTTATTATTGACTTTCAATTGCCCGAAAATGAGCAAAGAGGAGAGATAGTATTTTACGATATAAATGGAAAAGTTGTAAATAGGATAAAAGTTGAGAAGGGTATGAGTAAGGTGAAGGTCTCTGCAAATAATTTTAACAATGGAATATATTTTTATTATCTGCTTACCACATCATCAAATAGCATTGGTAGGAAATTAGAAATTACGGATTAAAAAAAGTGCAGATCAGCACTATAATCTCTGATAAAAGTAAAATGAAAAACATAAAGCTCTTACTTATCTTGTTCGCCATATCAGGCTTGAGCATAAGCACAAACTCTCAAATATTCTATCAGGATTTAATCCCTGATGTTGAAGTGGTAAATTGGGATGTAAAAGATATTCATATTGATTCAGTTGCGACCAGTACTCTTTCTTATGGTGGACCCGGAAATTTATCCATTTGGGCAGAGTTTGGAATGCAGATAGCCGTTAATGCATTTTCTGATTGTGATGTATTAATGAATGGCGCATTTCCAGCAGCCCTGGATCTTAATCAATCTATCGATTCAACAGCAATCTGGGAACAACCTGATTATGCAATCCTGAATGACGGGTCTCAAGGTAACTGGATAGGGATACCAGATAAATACCTTGGAGTAAGAATAAAAAACGGATCACAGTGGCTTTATGGCTGGATACGATTGTCTGTAAATATGGCCGGACCATCCGTAACAATTAAAGACTATGCTTGTAACAGAACCCCTAATACTGCTATTACAGCTGGACAAATTGTTACAGGAATCAATGCTCATTCAAATGAAAGCGGAAAATTAATCTCAGTTTATCCTAATCCATTCAATATTTCAGCAACAGTAAGAAACGAGAATAATTTTCAAAGTGCAATCTTGTCAATATATAACTTATATGGGCAAAAAGTAAAAGAAATATTGAATATCTCAGGACAGGAAATTACAATATACAGGGATAATCTGCCAGGTGGCATTTACCTTATTTCCCTGACACAAAACGATAAAACTATTATGTCAGAAAAAATAATAATTACTGATTGATAAAAGAAATTTCTTGGTGCAAAGCAGTTTAGATAAAATAAAATATTAAATACTTTTCAATGCCATTATTACAGGATATACCAGACCTGCAATTAAAAGTAAGGTTATGAAAGGCCTGTTCATATTTTGCCATTTGTAATTCTTTTTTTTGACTGCTTCAACTCCATGATTGATTGCTGAAAAGAAGAAAAAGAAAATAAATGCGAAAAGAATTGCTAACTCAGCCTTAATTCCCCATTTACAGGAATAAATAATTATTGCAATTACTGCATATGATAACAATGCAATGGCTGATTGTCGTTGATAATTACTTCCAGCTTCAAATCCCTTAAGCTTTGCTGCCTTCTTGGCAAAAAAGATACCTTCTAAACCAGAAATTCCTGCTAATGCAACGATAATAATAGGAGTCATAAAATGTAGTTGAGCAATAGGATTATATGCTTCTGCATATCCAATTTTGTATCCAAAAAAGAATGCAACTGCTACAGCTACAATTCTAACAATGTCCAATAATTTTAAAAACATGTTTTACTCCTATTAAATTTTGTTAATATTTTTTTCTTTCAAATTTTATTCTGTCATTGACTTCCTTTGGCTTGCTGGTAATAAATGAGCATACATATGTCGTTTAATATATCTTCCAGATATTGTGGAAAATAAAACAAGTATACGAAAATATATTTGAATGGTAAGAAGCCTGTCAGGTTTTTAGATTAAAAGTTCAATATTATACTCTCATTAACAATGAACCATTAATAATTAATCATTGTTTTAGATAATCCAAAAACAACTTCAAGCCATCATACATTCTCTCATTCAATTCATAATTGATGTTATTTTGAATGTATTCAGCAAGGTCAATATTATTAAATTTCTTTTCGGCAAGTTGTTCTATTGCCTGAATTTTATGATCAACGCCATATGCAACAGCACGGTTAAATTGTTGTATGATATTGGAAGGTATCTCCTTATTGGAAACCCAGCATGCAAAGACGAAAGGAAGGGAAGTGAATTTTTGCCACTCAGAAGCAAGATCGTATATGTGATTAAAAGACATTTCATATTTAAACACTTTATCACCTATCAAAACTACGGCATCTTCTTCATTGAATTTTTTACCAGTACGTATATTAATTGCTTCCCATTCGGGCGAAATATTCCAAAAGTTATCTGCCAATATTCTGGCCAGGCGCACTGAACTTCTTGATTCTGTATCGAGGTATATCTTCTTGATTTGATCAAGTGGTTTATTACTTGCTAAAACAACAGACCTTACCGGACCGGTAGCTCCTATGCAATAATCTGTCAGTATCTTTCCATCAGGAATCTCAGGGATCATTGCAACAGGTATCAAACCAATATCTACTTCATTGTTTCTTAATTTCTCAGCACATATGGATGGCACATCAAGACTAAGTTCATAATTTTTTAGAAGGCCTGATTCTCTGATGCCATAAACAAAAGGAAGTGAATTTATATAGGAGACTGCAGAGATTCGTAATTGCTTCATAAAGGTGAAGATTGTTATATGCGACAAACGACAAATCAGTTAACTAAGTATAAATGTAATTAAAATTAATGAGACCTAGTTATAAAATTGTTACCTGTATCCAGATATCGGAGTTTCTTCCTTTATCATCAGTACAGGATATCTTGATTTCACCGGCTTTGGGATTGAAAAAGATTTTTTGTGAAGCAGGGGAAGATTTGAAGAATTTATCATCAATATACCAGTAAACCAAATTAACATCATTCTCAGCACTACATGATAGCATCAGTTGTTGTTCTTCGTCTTTCATCAAAATATACTCAATACCCTCGTTCAGTGAGGTGATCACAGGGGCATTATCTTCAAAAACCCTTAAGCATTTTTGATTATGTGGAGGTATCTTTGTGTATGGAATATTATTTTCTTCATAAAAAGTAATTATTTCCGGACTAAGATTCTGCATTAACTCTTTTCTGTAACCAGCTTCAGGAAGGCATGATCTGCAAAATGATTTTTTTCTGTCAGGGCTTAAAAACACAGCTTTCATATGCTGACATTTTTGTGATGGTGAGATGCCAGGAATATATGCATCCATTACCAGGTTATCACAAAAATCCCGGGGAGGCAAGCCGGATTCTGAACACACAAGGCGGTAATCCATCTCATCAGGTTGCATGAACCACTCAGCTTTACCATCGTAATCAATGTTATTAAATATTTTAAAAAGCAAGGGTGCTGCATGGGAAGCTCCGTTCATTTCAGGTACACCAATTCCGGGGAAATTTCCTACCCATACTCCAATAGTATATTCCATATTATAACCAATACTCCATGCATCCCTGCGACCATACGAAGTTCCTGTTTTCCATGCTATTCTAGGCAGGTGTATACTGTTCCCATATTTTGCAGGAAGATCAGGCCGCTCCGCTATTGTTAGAACCTCAGTTATCATATAAGATGCTGCAGAAGTAAACAAGGTATCATAGCCTGTGACATAATCTTCTTTCGTCCATTTCATCTTAGAAAAAATTCCCTGGTTTGCGAATGCACGAAACAGATCTGTAAGTTCTGTAAGCTTAACACCACATCCACCAAGTATCACTGATAAGCCAAGATTTGCTGAATTATTTTTTATACTTCCAAAATCTGCTGATCCTAACTTCTCAATAAAATAATTCACATCAATTTCATTGAGTAAATTAACTGCCGGAACATTAAGCGACAATGCAAGTGCATCTTCCATCGTGATCAGGCCTCTGAATTTTGCATCATAATTATCAGGTCTGTAGCCTCCATAATTCACTGGAAGATCTGAAAGTATAAAATGAGGAGTAACAAGTCCTTTGTCAATAGCAAGTGCATACAAATATGGTTTTAAAGTGCTTCCCGGTGAACGAACAGCAATTGCTCCATCAACCTGTCCATGGGATTTATAATCATAAAAATCAGCCGAACCCAGATAAGCTTCAATAGCATTTGTCCGGTTATTTACAACTATAACAGCTGCATTTGTAATATTCATGACCTTTAACGGACGGATATAATTATATGTAAGGTTCTCAATCATTTCCTGTATTTCAGGATCAAGAAAAGTTTTTATAGTATTAATGCCTGGGTACAGCTTTTTCAATTGGAGAGAAAAATGAGGAGCGAGCTTAGGAGCTTCATGGCGTTCTGCAACAAGAGGCTCTTCCAGAGCATCTGCAATTTCATCTTCTGTAAACAAGCTCGCTTTTTTAAAATACTCAAGCCATTTATTCCTTTCCTGAATGATAAAGGAATTATTTCTGCCCAATCTTAATGAGGTAGGTCTGTTTGGGATAATGGCAAGTGTAACGACTTGTGCCAGGCTCAATGCTTGTGGCATCTGTTGGAAATACAACACTGATGCAGATTTCACTCCCTCAATATTTCCTCCATAGGAAACAAGATTCAGATATAATTGAAGTATCTCGCTTTTGCTGTAATTGAACTCCAGCTGAAGTGCCCTGAACATCTCCTTTGTCTTGTTAAGATATGTTCTTTCTTTTGGCTCAAGCAATCTTGCCACCTGCATAGTAATAGTTGAGGCTCCCGATACTCTTTCCCTTTGAATAATATTAACAAAAAGAGCTCTTAAAACTGCAAGCGGATTGATTCCAAAGTGGTACATGAAATACTTATCCTCTTTGAAGATAATTGTTTTTTTAAGCAGAGGATTAATTTCCTCAACATCAATTTTCATGCGCCACTTATCTTCTTTATTCAGAAAGGCGTGAAGAATGCTTCCATCAGTTGCAACAACAATCTGGGAATAATCTTCTTTGACCTTAAAAGGAAAGACAATGTCAAACAGGATGAATCCAATAAAGAGTCCTGCTAATAATAAGACCGTATATGTTAATTTCTTTTTTGCCACTAAATCTCAAAAACACTAACACCTACTAAACCATAAACCACAAACCTTCTACCTTATACCTTCTACCTCACATTCACCGTTCTTCCTCCTGAATACGAATGATACTGCCCGTCGTACATCGCATCAGCACCAACAGGCCCCATCCTGAATGAACCTTTTGAAACTACTCTTATCATATAGTAGAAGTTCTTAGGCCTTAGGGTGGCATCGCAAAAAAATGAGATCCTGTCGTCACGAATATCCATATAGTCGGGATGGCTTTTATTTTTTATCCATTCCATATCCCGGCTTATTGTAACACGAGGATTTTCAATCTCAAAGCATGCGGGTAAGATATCTGTTATTGCAACATTTTCAACCTTTGTGTCATCGAGCGATTGTATTGACACTTTCACAATTACAAGGTCATTTTGTGCAAAATTGTCAGATGTCAGAGCATTTCCAAAACGATCGTAGAAATATTTCCTGACCCTTAAGTGACTATCTCCCTCTTTATATTTACCACTTTTACTAATTCCTTCAACTTCATAAAAGTAATAAAGTCTTCCGTTTCCTGCTGTTGTAATTTCCACAGATTTATTATTCAGGTCATTAACAAGCTTCAGTGTCTTACCGGTAAAATCTGCAATATTTTCACCATTGATCTTTATGGATGCAACAACATTCTCTTTTGCAGCCTTTTTTGCCAGTTTACCAAGTGCGAGTAGTGAGAATGATTTCTCCTGTGTCGACAGCCATCTTTTTCTTTTCAGTTCTCCGGATAAGGATTTTGCAATAAAACCTATCTGTCCATTATCAGGATCAGCCTCCAGTAATGTATATAATGAAATTGCTTTTTCTCTGATTGCAGAATTAAAACAGCCACCTCTTGTTCTTTTCGATTCTTTGCTTCCATATGAGGCAGGGATAATAGCCTGATAGCTGTATTTATCTCCGATGAGGGCATATGTTGCCGCGAGCATATATCTGCTGTCAACAGATAGCAGGTTGAGATTGGATTTATAGTAATTCATAATAGACAAATTCTGCTTGTCAGCAAGAGCAAGCACATAAAGGGAGTAGAAAATTTCTCTTTTCGCAGTTATCATTTTTTTGACAACCCTATCTTCATCATAATAAAAATACTCCCTACTTTCCTTTTTCTTGACGCTTTGCTTAAGAAACTTATAAGCATTATCCAGCACTTTGCTATTTATTTCAAAGCCGTCTTTATTTGCTTCAAACAGGAAATGAGTTGCATAAGCAGTAGCCCACCAGTTAATATAACCTCCGTTTGGCCAGTATGACATGCCACCATTATATTGCTGCATTGATTCAACTTTTAATATCGCCTGCTGAACAAAATAGTCTGGGTTAAAAACTGTAGCGTTTTTTTCCTGTTCCAGAGATTTAGCCAGATCACGATAATAAATAAGTGGAAATGCACTCGAAACAGTCTGCTCCAGGCAACCATAGGGGTAGCGGATAAGGCTGCTTAAATCTTTAGAGAATTCAGCTATTGGAGATTTGCTCAATAAAAGATTTGAACTTGTTGTACCTTCGATAAAATCAGTTTTTACGTTAAACGACAGCTTGTCATCACCTTTGACCACGCCTGCATCACTAATTTTCATCAAACCCGAAGGAGGGCGAACAGGGATATTGACTATTTCGGAGAACTCTTCATTGAGAGCATTAACATATACTTTAACTTTTGCATTACCAATATTCCGTATGGCTGCAACATCAAATAAAACCTGTTTCTCTGAATTTGCCGGGATCTCAGTAGATATGGATGATTCAGCCTGAATTTCAAGAGGCCCTTCAACCTTTATACTCACTTTTGCTTTTGATGATTTTGAAGTAGTATTCGTTATTGTCACAGGGACTTTTGCATTATCACCAGGACTTAAAAACCTGGGTAGAGCTGTGCTGATAACAACCGGATCAGCAACTTTTATAGTTTGCTCAGCCATCCCAAACGTTTCTCCTTTATAAGCTACTGCCATCACCCTAAGAGCCCCTGAAAACTGAGGAATGTCAATATCGAAACTACATTCTCCTTTGGAGTTCGCTGTTTTTATCCCACTCCAAAATGCTACAAGCTGAACTCTTTTTCCGGCAAGAGGATTAACTCTTTTACCCATATCCAGTCCGGCACCACCGGCAATACTCGAAACTTTTGAACTCAGTTCAGGAAATAAAAACGAATATATATCAAAAGAATTAACCTCCAGGGCACGTTGCTGATAAAAATATCCATAGGGATCAGGTGTTTTGAAATCAGTAAGCTGTAAGATTCCTTCATCTACCACAGCTATCGTTAATTCAGTATTTGGCTTTGTTTTAACCTTTATTCTCTGCCGGGTTTTTGATCTGGATTTTTCCACTGCAACTATAGTGACCTTTAACTTATTCGACAGCTTCTCAACTTTCAGAGGTGCAAAGCCATGAGCTACCATTAGTGGGATATTTGCATCATCAATCTTCCGGATGGCAGTAGCTGTGATGTACACATTTGGAAGGAAGTTTTCCCTGACTTTCAGGTTAAGGCTTGCAGCTTTTTTATTTGTTTTGAGATAGAAATGATCAATCACATCCTCGCGTTCGACTGTTACCAGGATATTTCCATTAAAAGGGGATTTGAACAGTATTTTTGCCTGATCGCCAATCTCATAGATCTCTTTATCAAACTCCATGGTGATCTCACCTTCTTTACTAACCTCAAAAGAGTTGTAATCTGTATCACCCCATCCATAAGCATAAAAGCTTGCATTAACATAGGAGTCTTCCTCCTCCGACATGATCTGTACCTCGTATTTGCCTGACCTCAGCGGGGTGTAACTTATTTGTGATTCAGTACCATTCAGACTTAATTCTTTAGTAAATACGAGCATTTCTTTTCTCTGTGAATTATAACGAAAACGTCTTCCTCTTCGCTCGATAACTGTTTCCCATGTAATATATTTTATCTCTATTTTTGCCTTGATGCCATTAAGCACTTTTCCATTGCGGTCGGCGGCAATGAAAGATATTTGTATTGGATCTTTAGTACCAGTCCAATAATCGAATCTTTTAATCCCAAAGAATATTTTTTGAGTATAAACCTCAAAGTGGGAAAGTCTGTTTACCGGCCTTCCAGTCTCATCAAAAACGGTAGTGTAGATTTTACCGTTCAAAACTCCAATGTTTTTATATTGAGGTAATAAGAAATTCTCCTTTGCGTTACCCTTATCATCTGTCTTGCCTTCCCTGACTATCCTGTCAAAACCAATTCTGTCAGGTAAAGTGATGTTAAAAATATATTCATTCAGGTCTTTTGGGGTAAACGACTTTCGGTTCAGCTGCATCTCAAGCTCAAATTTTCTGCCAGCAGCCGGAGGGCCAAATAAGTTCATTGCATTAACACTAAGTTCAATTGTATCTCCGGTTTCATATTTTTCTTTGTCTAATTTTGCATCTACTTTTATTCTGTCAGGCATAAACTCTTCAACTTTTATTCTTGAAGATTTCAGGAAAATATCATTTCCTGAATACACTTCAATAGTGAAAGTCCCCGTAAGAACACCTAAAGGAAGGAAGAAGCGAGCTTCAGCAGCACCTTCATTATCAAGTTGTTTTTTAAACAAAAGAAACTTCCTGCCATTAGGTAATACCACCTTGATCTTTACAGGAATATCCTTTACAACTTCCCTGTTCATTGTACGGACAACAGTATTTATATAAACTGAATCTCCGGGTCTGTATATATCTCTGTCGCCATAAATAAAAACGTCATAATTTACGCCTCTGCTTCTTTTGCCTCCAACATTAAAGCGGGATTTCTCGACCCTAGATCTATTAAATATGATGTAATTAAAATCCTCTCCTTTTTGCGCAGTTACCATAGTGACTGAAAAGCCGGGAATTTTGTTTTCCATATCACTCAGAATAGCTAAACCTTCACTATTAGTACTTGTAGAATATACTTTTTGGTTATTACTGCTGATAAATGATATCTTTACCCCCGACAAAGGAGTCGCATCCAGTATAGAATTGGCAAATACTTTAATATTGTTAATGCCTTTTTTAACAATTAAACCAATGTCAGAAACTGAAACAAGCTGAATATCCTGTAACCACTTTTTTTCAGTCGATTCAACTCTGACAATATAAAGGCCTTTAAAATCACCTGAATAATTTATTTCGTTGAGATCAATATTCAACAAACTTATGTTGCCATTTTTTGGAAGTGTTTTTGTGTCGATGATTTTGTTTAAAACTTCCTTTCCATAGTTCTTATCCATATCCCAGCCATAATAGTCATGATACTGGTCATCATCATAAAAATAATCCCAGCTCTTTCCGTTTCTCATGTATTGAAGGATGTTATTCTCAAATATTTTAAATATCTGAAGTCTGACTTTTGGAATGTTGATTATGGTTAGTCCAAGGTTTTTGTTACCTTTTGAAGATAAGTAAACAGCACTTTCATCCGTGAATTTGATATATGGCTCAACTTTTCCAAAGGATACATATTGGGAATAATCTTCACCCATCTCTTTTCCAAACACTCCTTTTATATTTCCTGAGATATTTATTTTATAAGATTTCCCTTCAATAAAATCACCACTAATTAAAAGTTCGTTTTTAAGAGCTTTTACCTCAAAATTTACTTTAGGATCGACACTAACAAAACGTTTGAGATCAGTACCGATAAGTTTTTGAGTAGTATTAACCGTAATTACACCTTTTCCCTCTTCAAAGCCTGAAAGCATTTGAGTAACCATCAGTTTTTCTTTTGGAGGGATATTAATTACTTCCCTGAATATTTGTTTGCTTTTCCATTCACTATTTACACACTTCAAGCCTTTGTTCACAATAATTTTTATGGCAAGTGCTTTTGTTGCCTCAATTTCAGGATTTAATACAGCTAGTTCAATTTTTTTATGATTTCCTTCAGAAATAATTTTATAATCTGTTTTTTCATCATTTATGAAAACTTCCAGTAGGCTGTTCATTTGTTCAGAGTTGACCTTATAATTAAACCCCAGGTTAACATTTATTTCCACTATTTCATGAATATCCTCTGACAACGCCCAGTATGCATTCGCTTTTTCCAGTTTTAGGAGTGGTGTGTGGAAAGATATTTTTTCTTTTTTTAATCTGTATTCTTCAGTTTTAAAAGAAATAATCTCGCTTGTTAATTTTGCAATATATTCTGTGCTTGGCTTATAAGCTTCTTCCGGAGAAAACACCAGTTGATTAGGATATGTCCACATGAATTTTCCTTTTACTTCCGGTTCAAACTCTATATATTTTATAGTGTCCCAAATATTAATAATTGAATCAGCGACAATGTCGATATTAAAAATAAAATCCAACTCTTGATGTTGTGATATCTCATCGGAGAAATTTGTTTCGACAAGTTTGATGGTTTTTTTCCCGGAGCAGGAAAATAAAATAAGGCTAAGGCTGAGGCTAAGGATGGTCAATTTGAATACATTCTTCATTTGTCTAGTGTTTCTTTGTTAAATTATTATTTATTTTGAGATACATTAAGTTGATAGAATGGAACACTGATGACACGAATTTATACTGATAAAATCCGTGTTGATCTGTGACATCTGTGTTATCCGTGTTCCATTATTAATCTTGTTTTATTCAGTAATTATTGCATGTATTTCATTAAAATCATTTTTTCTGCCTTGTTCCACATTTTCGATGAGAGTCCTCATTCTGGCAGCTTTTGTTATTTCGTTCGTTTCGAAGTAAAGATTATACAGTTTAACCAGGCTATAAATGAAGTCAGGATTTATTTTTAATGCAAGATATAATTCCTCAATAGCTTTGTTGTAGTCTCCCTGTCCAAGGTATATATTTGCCAGATTGTGATGAGGTTGGGCGTAAAAGTCTCCTGCAGCAATTGCCTTATTATAATATTCGATAGATTTCCCGAAGTTCTTTTTATCTGCATAATACATTCCAAGGTTATTATAGATACGAGTAGAGGAATCAGTATATTGTAACTCATTAAGATAAAACTTCTCAATATCTGCCCATTCAGAATTACGGGCAATGTTTCTTCCTGTGTAGAAAATAATGAGTGGAATAAAGATATAGAGAAAGATATGTGCACGCTTTTTACTGATCAGATAATCAAATAATGTTGCTATGAGTATTGTTAAACCTATGATTGGGATATATAGCCAATGCTCAAGATACATTGCATTCAGTGGTATAACACCTGTGAAAGGGAACATTGCACAAAAGAACCAGCAAATACCGAGAAATACCCTTTTATTTCTTTTGTAAAAAATGACAGAAAGTACAGTAATAACGATAAGTAACATACCAAAAATTCCTCTTAGGGATGCAAGTGATGTATATGCCATATAAGGTTTTTCATAGTTTAAGTTGACAGGGTAAATGATCATCACAACATAATCCCACAGCACATTAACAAATGTTACCAATCGAACAATTAAGTTACGTGTATAAATATTATCCTTATCAGTCAGGCCAATTGTTTCTGAAATATCAAGAAGTTCAAATCTCATAAAAAGATAGGAGATGCTAATTATAAGAAATACGAAAACGGAAAAGATAATATACCGTTTAACTTTAATCGGACTTACTGCATTAACAAAAACAAGCAATATAACACTTAGAGGAAGAAAAACGAGCATATTCTCTTTACTGAAAAGCGAAAGAATATAAAGTAAAGCAGATATCCCATAATACACATACTTCTTACTTTGGAAGGTTATGGATAGACTTTTTAAATACATTAATAATGCAGAAAGCAGAAAAAATAAACCCAAAGGTCCTGCGAGTCCTGAAATATAACTTACAGATTCAGTTTGAACAGGATGGGTCAGGAATAAAACCGCCGCCAGAGTTCCGGCCATTTTGCTAAATGATAGTTTTTTTAAAATTATAAAAACAAAAAATGCATTCAGCAGATGAAGAAGTATTGGGATTATATGATAAGGTACCGGATTCAGCTTAAAGAAGTAAAATGTTAGTGCATATACCAATTGCTGGTTTGGCCGGTAAAAATTTCCACTGATGTGCGCTCCCTCAGTTACACTTGATGAATATATTTCGGGAATATTTTTCAGTGACCTGATTGTCTTATTCACCTGAATAAAATGTTCATCATCAAAAAACATCGGTCCATTAACAACATTGGCATATCCAATTGCTACCAGAACAAAAAGTATTAGAAATACTCTATAGTCCCTGTTTGTCAGCTGTTTAAAGTATTTGATCATAGAGAAAAGAATAATGTTTAAAAATACGACATTTTCCGAAATTAGCAACAACTGTTTTTTCTTATGAAACTTTGTGTCTTCTCTGTGGCTCTCTGTGCAATAGCTATGTCACAAAGCTACAAAGAAGCCACAGAGTTGCACAAAGGCACATAAAGTCCGGATTCGTCTAAAAACTTCAAGCATATCAAAATAATATTTAGCTAAAAAATCATAAATTTATTTGGATTCTTAAATCTATTATTATATTTGTGACCGAGATAGGGAATTAAAAAAGATATAAAGATATAAAGATATAAAGATATAAAGATATAAAGGCGGGAAAGGAGGCAGTGGCAGGATGCAGTAACACCTGCAATTTTTACTCCCAACTCCAGGCACTCGTACCTCCAAACTTCTTTATTGTATAATTGAATATTTATATAATTGAAATATGGAATTATCCAAGGTTAATGCTATATCACCAATAGATGGCAGGTATAGAAAGCAGACAGAGTCGTTGGCTTATTATTTTTCAGAAGCTGCACTTATTAATTACCGGGTTTTTGTTGAGATAGAGTATTTTCTTGCATTGTGCAATATACCCTTGCCACAGCTTAAAGATTTTGATAAAGATCACTTTGATGATCTGAGAAAAATATGCAGGGACTTTACTTTTAAAGATGCACTTGATGTTAAGGAGATAGAAAAAACAACAAATCATGATGTTAAGGCAGTTGAATATTATTTAAAGAAAAAGTTTGACAAGTTGGGTCTGTCAGAGTATAAAGAATTTATACATTTCGGATTAACATCTCAGGATGTTACAAATACAGCCATGCCTTATGCATTAAAGCTGGCTTTGTCAGATGTCCTTCTTCCAAGCATCAATAAATTAGTTCTGAATCTAAATCAAAAAGCAAAGGAATGGAAGAATGTTCCTATGCTTTCCAGAACTCATGGGCAGCCGGCTTCTCCTACGTATGTTGGTAAAGAGATCAGGGTGTTTGTAGAACGCCTGCAACAGCAGTTAAAACTCCTGGAAAGCATTCCTTTCTCTGCAAAATTTAGTGGTGCAACCGGTAACTTCAATGCCCATCATGTTGCTTATCCTGATGTTAACTGGGTAGAATTTGCTGATGAATTTATTCATAGTCTTGGCCTTGAGAGATTAAAGACAACGACACAGATTGAGCACTATGATAACCTGGCTGCATTCTTTGATAATATTAAAAGAATAAATACTATTCTTATTGATTTTAACAGGGATATCTGGACATATATCTCCATGGATTATTTTAAGCAGAAAGTTAATGAGGTAGAAACAGGATCATCAACCATGCCTCATAAAGTTAATCCAATTGATTTTGAAAACTCAGAGGGAAACCTGGGTGTTGCGAATGCTCTTTTTGAACATCTTTCGTCCAAGCTACCCGTGTCACGCTTACAAAGAGATCTCACTGATTCCACGGTAAGCAGGGTTGTTGGAACACCAATTGCACACTCTCTTATTGCATATAAATCACTTTTAAAAGGAGTGAACAAGTTAATCCTGAATGAGGACACAATTAAAGCTGATCTTGAGAAGAATTGGGCAGTAGTATCTGAAGCTATTCAAACTATTTTACGCAGGGAAGGCTACCCAAAACCGTACGAAGCATTGAAAGATCTGACCAGGAAAAACGAAAGTATAAATAAGGAAGTGATCCTGAATTTTATTAAAAAGCTTAAGGTTTCTGCAAGTGTTAAAGCGGAGCTGAGGAAGATTACTCCTCAGAATTATACAGGAATTCAGTAGATAGTCGGCAGTCAGCAGTAGCCAGTAGAAACTCTCATACTTAATACTCAATACTCTATACTATGAAAGTAAGTGGTTTTACTTTTATTCGGAATGCAATTAAGTTCGATTATCCCGTTGTGGAAGCTATAACTTCCATATTGCCGGTATGTGATGAGTTTGTTGTTGCTGTAGGAAATTCAGAAGATGAAACCGAAGAGTTGATCCATTCAATCGGTTCACTAAAAATAAAAATTGTCCGAACCACCTGGGATGACGCACTGCGGGAGGGTGGGAGAGTACTTGCTGAGGAGACAAATAAGGCATTAAAAGCTGTTTCAAAAGATTCCGACTGGGCTTTTTATATTCAGGGTGATGAGGTGATGCATGAGAAATACCTGCCTGTTGTGAAAGCTTCAATGGAGAGATGGAAGGATGATGAAAGGGTAGAAGGTCTTCTTTTTAACTATTTGCATTTTTATGGTTCTTATTATTATGTTGGAGACTCAAGAAACTGGTATAGGAAAGAAGTGAGGATAATCAGGAATATTCCAGGTATGCACTCTTTCAGGGATGCTCAGGGTTTTCGGCTTAATAACAAGTTGCTTAAAGTAAAGCAAGTAGATGCCTTTGTTTATCATTATGGATGGGTAAAGCCTCCTGATAAGCAACAGGCAAAGGTGGAGTCGTTTAACAAATTGTGGCATAGTGATAAGTGGGTTGAGACAAATATACCACAGGTTGATGAGTTTGATTACTCCCGGATTGATTCACTGGCAAGGTTTCAGGGTAATCACCCTGAAGTAATGAATGATAGGATAAGGAAAGTGAACTGGAATTTTTCCTTCGATCCGACAATAAATAAGTTCTCATTTAAATCGCGTTTACTTCACTTCATTGAGAAGTACACTGGATGGAGGGTAGGGGAGTATAAGAATTATAGGAAGAGAGGCTAAGGCTGAGGCTTGCAAGGATAAATCGGATTATTCGAGTACTCGATTGGTTTTTCTTCCTACTACCTTATACCTCAATCCTTATACCTAATAAAATATTTCCCTATCTTTGTGGTTAATAATTAACGCTATGAACTGTCCTCACTGTAAAGAACCGATGATCATTCTTGAGCTCAATGAAGTTGAGATCGACTATTGCCACGACTGTAGTGGCATATGGCTTGATGCAGGTGAGTTGGAACTTCTTCTGGAGAATTCTGAGGAGAAGGAAAAGATGATGTCGTCATTCAAACTTGCTGAGAAAACGGGAGAGAAGAAATATAAGTGTCCGAGATGCAGAAAGAAAATGGAAAAAGTTAATGTTGGGGATGAAAAACAAATTCTTATTGACAGATGTAAGTATGGGCATGGGCTTTGGTTCGATAAAGGGGAGTTGCCGGCGATTATCGAAATGGGTGCTAGAGATGAGGATAATAAGGTGATCCGGTTGTTGAAGGAGATGTTTTGGGAATAAGTTGCAGTGGCAGTTGCAGGAGGCAGAAAAGATATAAAGATATAAAGATATAAAGATATAAAGATATAAAGATACAAAGATATAAAGATATAAAAATATAAAGATTTAAAGATATAAAGATACAAAGATACAAAGATATAAAGATATAAAGATACAAAGGTTCAAAGATACAAAGGAGCAATAGAACAATGATTAAAGATATAAATTAAACAAAAGGAGACAAAAATATGGGACTAATAATTGTACTTGCAGTAATAGTGATAATACTGCTTTATTTTGTGGGGATGTACAACTCCCTGGTGAAGCTGAAAAATCAGGTTAAAAATGCATGGTCACAGATCGATGTTCAGCTTAAACGCCGGCATGATCTTATCCCTAACCTGATTGAAACGGTTAAGGGGTACATGACGCACGAAAAGGAAACTCTTCAAAACATCACCAACGCACGTAGTCAGGCAATGAGTGCAAATACAATTGGAGAAAAAGCTGGTGCTGAAAGCCTCCTGGGAGGTGCTTTAGGGAAATTGCAAATAGCTGTTGAAGCATATCCTGATCTGAAAGCGAACACAAATTTTCTTGCCTTACAGGAAGAGTTGTCATCAACGGAAAATAAAATATCTTACTCACGACAGGCATACAACGATCAGGTGCTTTTCTTTAATAATAAGATTCAGATGTTTCCTTCCAGTATTGTAGCAGGTATGTTCAATTTTGTCGAAGGTGAATTCTTCGAACTGGAAGACATAAAGGAGAAAGAAGTACCTAAAGTTAGTTTTTAGAAATTAATTCTTCGTGCATCCTTTGTGAAATCCTTCGTGTACTTAGTGGTGAGTTTTTTTACCACGAAGAGCACAAAGTACATCACAAAGGAACCACAAAGGTTTATATAGATATAGAATGTGGGAATTAATCAGCGCAAATAGACGAAAATCATGGATATTATTCCTGCTAATGGGCATTTGTCTTGTCCTGCTGGGATATTTAGTTGGTTATGTACTTTTTCCTGGAACGACAAGTATTGAAGGAGAACCTTTGCCAGGAGGTTTATCTGGAGGCGGCATGAGTGGAGTTTTTATTGCCCTGGCGATATGGGGCATACTTTCGATAATTAGCCTTACTTCAGGAAGCAAGATAATGTTGTCGGTTAGCAATGCAAAGAAAGTTACTCCTGATGTCCATCCACAGCTTTTTAATGTAGTGGAGGAGATGAAAATAGCTGCCAACCTCTCTAAAATGCCTGATGTTTACATCATCAACAGTGAAGCACCAAATGCTTTTGCAACAGGACGAAGTCCTGAAAACAGTGCGATCGCCGTAACCGCCGGACTTCTTGCAAGGCTTAACCGTGACGAGCTTCAGGGTGTTATTGCACATGAGATGTCACATATCGTCAACCGTGATATCAGGTTCATGACCTTTGCCGGAATAATGCTTGGTAGCATAATCCTGATATCTCAAGTATTTCTCAGAGGTATGTTCTTTTCATCTGCCGGAAGATACCGATCATCAGGATCAAGCGGAGGCGGTCAGGGACAGATCATAGTAATGATACTTGCTGTAGTCCTGGCAATCCTGGTGCCCATATTGGCAAGATTACTCTATTTTTCTATCTCCCGAAAAAGAGAATACCTGGCAGATGCAAGTGGTGTGCGTCTTTCAAGATATCCTGAAGGACTTGCATCAGCCCTGGAGAAGATATCCAACACTAAGGTAAATCTGGAATCAGCTAATCAGGTAACTGCTCCAATGTATATTATCAATCCCCTAAAAAAGAAGGAAAAGAAAATCTCCAATCTGTCAAGCACCCATCCTCCAATCACCGAAAGGATTAGGATACTCAGGGCTATGCAGCATGGAGCAAATTACAGTAATTATCAGCAAGCTTATTCTGCAGTTAAAGGGGGAGGTACGGTTATTCCTAAATCAGGCATGGCAGAAACAGAAGAAATCGGAATTCGCAGTGCATCTGAAAGAAAAGTAGCGGCGAAAAAAACTAAATCCACTCAAAGAGAAATGGGAGATATTATGATGGCAGTGAATGAATACTCATTTATTCCGTGTACTTGTGGAGTTAAATTAAAGATTCCTCCGACCTATAAGAAAAAGTCAGTTAGTTGTCCGAGGTGTGGACGGAAGCATGATGTATAGTTTCAGGTTTCAGGTTAATTCGTAATAATTATCCTGGTGCATGCAGAATTGACAGAATTCCCCCATTTCATAAAATATACCCCTGATTTAAGATCGTCGCGATGAAACTGGATTAGGTTTTCATCAGGTTTAATGCAGAAAGATCTGACCAGCACTCCATTTGAATTGTAGACTTCGAGATTTGAGTTCTGATCTGAGTCCGGGGTATTTATTTCAATAGTGGTTTTTTCTGTAAATGGATTAGGGAATACAGATATTTCGTTGTTGTGGGCAAGCTGCTCTTCGATATCAACTATGTAGCTCTGGATAATATATACACCACTATCTGTGCAGGCGAAGTTGGCTATACTGCTCATGGTGGGATCATACCTGAATTTATTGATATTCTTGTTTGGCAGTCCGAGATTTACAAAATCAAAAGTTTTGCTTAAAGTATTATAGATTGCAACTCCTTCTTGAGCTCCTGCTGTGGATTCCCATCCTATAAAAATGTTTCCTACTGCATCATATCCAACAGTGCTCATATTGTCGCTATATGCTTCAAGATCCCAGCTTTGTCCGTAATCGGGAGAGCTGTACAAACCGGAAGAATTAGAAAAATCAGGAAAAATACCATAAAGCTCTCCAGTACATTTAAATCTTAAATCAGAAATAATGTAAGGACAGTTTGCGGGCTGCCAGTTTTTTCCGGCGTCACCTGAGTAGTGTATGTCATAGATATTGCTGAGTTCAGATATCACATAGTTATCATAACTGCAATCCATGCTTACGCAATGCTTGTTATCAAAGTACGGAAGCTCAATCCAGTTGATGCCATCGTCAGAAAATAAAACTCCATAAAAATACCCTACATAATAATAATCATTAAACTGGCTATGGTAAATAAATTCAGGAAAATATGCCCATTCCAGAACATGATGCTGCAATGAAACAAGGCTAAAAAGGTATATTCCATCAGACCAGGAACCGTCGCCCATAATAAATATAAAACTTGTATCATTAAATGTTGCAGCTCCTTTTACAGGCAGTCCCCCTGTGGTGTAGTAGTCCCAGTTGGGGCCTCCGTTATTTAAGTGTAAACCATCGTTAGCACAAACTACCGTTATATTATTCGCTCCGACATTAAAAACGATGTCATTTGCATGCACACCAGGAGGGCCAAAAGGTGTCCATGTGTATGCTGAGATTGTCAATGGTATAGTTATAAGAAATAGAGTAATGAGCTTTTTCATGATTAGAGGTTTTGATGTTAGTTTTACAAAGATAAGACAAAAAAATACAAGTGGCAGTTGCAGTGGCAGTTGCAGTTTTTGGTGCAAATATAATTTTCTAACTGCTACTGCTTCTGCTACTACAACTTACCTGCTAGCTAGAGGATGTTCACTTCAGGAACCAAACTTATGCCGAAGTGTTTATGGACAGATTCCTGAATATTTTCAGCAAGCGAAAGTATCTCCTGACCGCTTGCACCGCCATGATTAACAATAACCAGCGCCTGATCTTTATGCACACCGGCATTCCCTATACTTTTTCCTTTCCAACCACATTGATCAATCAACCATCCGGCAGCAAGCTTGACACTATATTCATTTTGTTTGTATGAAGGTATGTTAGGATAGTCTCGTTTTAAAGCCTCAAGTTTCTTATTTTCTACAACAGGATTCTTAAAAAAACTGCCTGCATTACCGATAATAGCCGGATCAGGTAATTTGGATGACCTGATGTTGATCACTGCCTGTCGGATATCCTTCAGTCCTGGATTCTCAATATTCAATCTTTTTAGCTCATCTCTCATCGCTCCATACTCGAATGAAAGGGTGGGAGACTTACTTAATTTTATTGTTACTGAAGTAATGATGTATTTTCCTTTAAGTTCATTCTTGAAGACACTGCTTCTATATCCAAACTCACATTCATTTTTTGAAAAAGTCCGGGTTTTCCCTGTAGAAATCTCAATAGCTTCGAGCTGAATAAATACATCTTTTAATTCCACTCCATAAGCTCCAATGTTTTGAATAGGGGCAGCTCCGACTGTGCCCGGAATATTAGATAAGTTCTCTATTCCTCCATAATTGTTCTTTACACAAAATTCCACCAGATCATCCCATATTTCTCCTGCAGCAGCCTTAACAAATACATGCTTCTCATCCTCCTCAATAATTTCAATTCCTTTATTCTCAATCTTCACAATTATCCCATTAAAATCCTTTGTGAAAAGAATATTGCTTCCACCACCGAGGATAAGAAATTTATCATATTTTTTATGCTTGCAAAATTCTTGTATATTATGAACAGATGATAGATTAGCAAAATGTTTTGCTTTAACATCAATATCAAAAGTGTTATGATCTTTTAGGGATATGTTTTCCTGGATGTTTATCATGTTGCAAAGATAAATTAAAGATTTAAGAATATGCTACAAAGTGCAATAAGGGACGCCATCCCCTCATGTTTCGGGGCTTGCATCCCTTATACTCATTAATTGATATGTCTTAGTGAAGTTTTGTCCCTTTGAGACTTGGTGGCAAAATTAAAACCCTGGCTGAGCGTAGTTTTTAATGCGCTCCAAATAAAAGTTAATCTCATGATTAACAAAAAGAATTGCTATAGTTATTGGATATGTAATTGTAAATTACATTTTCTTTTGGAGCGGAGTCAGGAGACTCCTCTCAGCGAGGCATAACATAATCATAATAACAAATTAACAATCGAACAATGTAACAATTACCAATATCAAACAAACTTTAAAAAAAATGACATAGGTTTCCAAAAAAAAATTATACCTTTGTGCCTTGAAAAATAATTAATTGTCTAACCAAAAATTTTATTATGAAAAAGTTTTACCTTCTTCTGTCAGCTTTATTTATGTTAAGCCTGACAGTACAAACACAAACAGTTGAGTTTTTTGATGACTTTGAATCCGGTGCCGGGAATTGGGTGTTTTCAGGAATGAATAACCAATGGGGTCTTACCATAACACAGTATACTTCACCCACACATTCATTAACTGACAGTCCTTTTGGTAACTATCTAAATGATCTTGAGTCATATGCTACAATGGCAAATGGAGTAGACCTTGGCACAGCTTTATCAGCTGAATTGTCCTTCTGGGCAATTTATGATATAGAAGCAGGGTTTGATTATATGTATGTTGATGTTTCCACAGATGATTTCGCATCATTTGTAAATATTGCAACTTTTGATAGCATTCACCTTATACCCTGGATTGAATATACTTACGACCTCGGTGGTTATGTTGGAAACACAGATGTGAAAGTTCGTTTCCGTTTTTTGACTGATGGCGCTGAAACACCAGATGGAATGTATATTGATGATTTTGAAATCGTAAGCGATAGTGTTGATAGCTCTCCTCCATTAATTATAACTACCTTACCTGTCTGGTATCAAGGTTCATTAAATGACTACATTGTTAAAGCCGATCTAATTGATATTTCAGGTATTGCTTCTGCAGAGTTAAAATATAAATCAGATGGTAACTGGGGTACACCAATTGTAGGTGTAAATACAGCCGGTACAGATGAGTATACCTTCACTATACCAATGCAGGTGCCCGGTTCATCGGTTGACTATTATATTGAGGCTATGGACGTTTCTGCTTCTGCAAATGTTGCTGTAAGTGATACAGGAAGATATATTGCAGGTAATTATGTTGCCTACGATAATGGTGTTGTTGATTTTTTCGGGAGCATCGGGCCCGGAGCGACAAATCCAAGTCCTGATGGTGCAGCCGTAAGGGTTACTTTCGGAAATACTGATCTGGTTACTATGCTGATAAGAAATTATACTTCTGTTAATGAACCGAATGACCCTATGGAGGTGCATGTATGGACAGATAATGGTGGAGTACCGGGAATAGATGTGATTTCTCCGATAATGGTTGCTCCTGAAGCTACTCTTACAAATACAAGTGCTTATACCAGGATCGATCTTCGTGGATATGCTGGTGCTTTAAGTGGATTAAGTGGCGACTATTTCATAGGTTATACAAATACAACAGGTGTAACAAATCTTACTATGACACAACCCGGTCTGTTCGACAGATCCTATAGCAGGGATCCTGCAACAGGTGTTTGGTCATTGGCTATGGGCTCAGGCGGAAATTCTGATTACCATTTCAGGGCAATTACTTCTGCTGATATCGATGTAGTTCCTCCTATGATTAATAATTTAACAAGTCACCCATTTTACGAAGGTGTTTTTGGCGATATGCTTATTGAAACCGTGATAACAGATAATATGTCGGGTGTTGACCAAAGTTCTGTTGTACTTCAGTATACTGCTGATGGTGTAGCACAAACTGATATCAGTGGCATCAATACAACAGGTAATACATATATGTTTACTATACCTCAGCAAAGTGCAGGTACTATGGTTCATTACACTATCACAGCTGCCGACCAGGCTCTTCCGGCTAATATGTTCGTTACAGATACCTCTAAATATATTGCCGGAGAGTATTTTAAATATGATGATGGAAGTGTTGATTTCTTTGGAAGGGTATACGCCGATCAGACACAGGGTATGACAGGAGCAGCTGTAAGAATATCGCCGGGTGGTACAACTAACCTTGTAACAGCGCTGATCAGAAATTATGATGCAACAGGAAATGATCCTCCTGAAGCACCAAATGATCCTTTTGAGTTCCATGTCTGGGCCAATAATGCCGGTTCACCGGGTGCAGATATTTTAACACCTTTCATGGTAACACCATGGGCTGATACAGCTACTAATGTACGAGCTTATGTGGTGATCGACCTCAGACCTTATGCTAATGAGCTTTCTAACCTTGTTGGTGATTTCTTTATTGGTTATACTGTTCCTGTTGGTGGATGTAACCTTATGATGAAACAACCCGGCGATTTCAACCGTACTTTTATTTTTGACGGTACTATGTGGATAAATGAGCCTAACTTCTCAGATTATCACTTCCGTTGTGTAACATCTGGAACAAGTTCGGGAGTTGTTGACATGGAAGAAAATGATGCTTCAGTGCTTATTTATCCAAACCCAAGTGATGGACAGTTCAATTTTGCTCTTCATGGTATGAGTGGCAGCAAAACAACCATCAACATTTATGATCTCACAGGAAAACAAGTTTATTCTGTAAACAAAGACGGTACAGGATTTTCATTTGTTCATCTTGTTGACCTCTCACAGCTTTCTGAAGGCATGTATATTGCCGAGATACAGAATGGAGATAATGTTTATAAGAAAAAGATTATAGTAAGATAATTTGAAAATGAAATAATTTGAGAATTTGAAAATTATTTCATGCCAGCGCCTCCTTTTCTTTGGATCAGGAGGCGTTTTTTTATTTCCCATTTATATTTTTCCTCAATTAGTATTTATAAACCAATATCTTCATTCCATAAATCAGGATGATCTTGAATAAAGGTATTCATCATATGCTTGCATTCCTGGTTGTTTAAAACAAGAACTTCAACTCCCTTTTCCTGTAAGAGAGTTTCTGATCCCTGAAATGTTTCATTCTCCCCGATAACAACCTTAGGTATTCCATATAGCAGTATTGCTCCTGAACACATATGGCAAGGTGACAAGGTGGTGAATAATGTACACTTACTGTATACTGAAGCAGCTAGCCTTCCTGCATTCTCCAAAGCATCCATTTCTCCATGCAAAATAACACTTCCTTCCTGAACTCTCTTGTTGTGTCCCCTACCAATAATTTTATCTTCATAAACAATTACAGAACCAATAGGTATTCCACCCTCTGCCATTCCTTTTTTTGCTTCAGCAATTGCTTCAGCCATGAACCTTTCAATATTTTTCATTTTCCAATTTATTTTGTTTATACCAACTCCTGTGTAAAGCCACTAACATAAATTTATTTCTCATCACTGGCGTTAAAACAAATATATAATTAATTTCCATTGCTCAACTGTTCAATTGTTATATTTTTTCATTCACGCACTCACGCATTTAAGCATTATGGAAGCCCGAAGCCGGAAGCCGGAAGCCCGAAGCCGGAAGCCCGAAGCCCGAAGCCGGAAGTCGGAAGCCCGAAGCCGGAAGCCGGAAGCCGGAAGCCCGAAGCCGGAAGCCGGAAGCCGGAAGCCCGAAGCCGGAAGCCCGAAGTATTCGTAATCCGTAATTCGTAATCCGTAATTAATTTCCATTGCTCAATTGTTCAATTGTTACATTTTTTCATTCATGCACTCAAGCATTCACGCATTTAAGCATTATGGAAGCCGGAAGCCGGAAGCCGGAAGCCCGAAGTATTCGTAATCCATAATTCGTAATTCGTAATCCGTAATCTGTAATTAATTAAGTATTTATTTGTATTCAATGTGAAATATTTGTAATATTACCACTTATAAGATAAACGAATTACGTTTACACATGTGTTATCTACAATTAAACTTAAACCGATTATGAATAAACGACAAATAGAGATTACACGAATTAAACAATATGCGAATAAAGTGAGAGCAATTGGAATATACATTGACAACAAGAAGGTTGATACAATTAGAGATGGAGAAACCAAAAAAATTGAACTTGATTCTGAGGATAATGAGATATATGTTAAAATAGATTGGTGTAAGACAAAACCGCTGAAAATAATTACCAAAGAAAATGAAACAGCAAGATTTGAATTGGGTTCGAATCTTTCTGGATGGAAATTATTGATAGGTATTTATTATGTAATTTTTAACTCCTCTGAATATTTGTACCTCAGAAGGAAATAAATAAAAAAGTAGATAACACAACCTAAACTGCATTAAAACGCAGTTTAGCCGCATCGTTATATGCCATTCCCCACATGAAGAAACTTCATTAATTTCTTCAAGATAACGTCAAGAAAATTTGGGGTAAAAAGAGGGAAAATTGTCGAAAAATGAAAAATTATAATAGACTGATAATCAACAACAAAACTTGACGTTAGTCTCAATTACATTAATCCGTTCGCTTTTACTAAGTTTTCGACACAGATTGGAAATGGGGTTGCTTTATTCTTTTTTCTTGTAAAATGTTAATAATTTGAGATTCAGAAATTTAAACTTTTATAATTCTTTTGTAAAGTTGATGAATTACAAATTTTAATGTTCTATAAAAGCAAAACGCTTGCAAGGAGTGCCGTGTCACTTTTTACCTCATTATCATACTTTTTCAAATAGGTCTTGAACTTTTGTGAACTTAAACACAAAACCCTCAGAAATAATTTTTTCAGAGGAAACCCTGCTTCCGTTTAACAACAGGGTTGCCATTTCTCCAAATATCAACTTAAATAAAAAACTCGGAACTGGAGGTAAGAAAAAGGGCCTTTTTATGGCTTTGGCCATTTGCCTCATCAATTCCTTATTATTAATATTATCAATTGATACCGCGTTATAAATAAGTAAGTCTTTTGAAGAAGTTGCTAATAATTTTTGCTCTAACACAAATAAAAACATCCGGGTTAAATCTTCTAAAGCTATCCATGGCATCCACTGCTTACCATTTCCTAAAGCTGCACCCATTCCCCATTTTATAGGCTGTAACATTTTAGGCAATGCTCCTCCTTGTCTACTCATCACTACGCCTATCCTCAGAATTGCAGTTGGAATGCTTAGTACTTGAATTTGTTTGACGCTTTCCTCCCATTTGACTACTGTCTCCGTTAAAAAATCCGTACCGGATGGGTCTTCTTCAGTAAATATTTTATCGCTGGTTATGCTACCATAATAACCGATAGCAGAAGCTGATATAAATGCCTTTGGCTTTCCGGATGCAGATTTAATTGCCCTTTCAAGCAAATTGGTAGTTTGGACCCGGCTCGAAATGATTCTTTTTTTCTGGTGAGAAGTCCATTTGCGATTGGAAATATTCTCTCCGGCGAGGTGAATAATTACATCCGCATATTCAATAGCTTGTGAGTCGATTTCACCTTTTTCCTGATTCCAGTAAAATGATCTCTTGTCAGAATTTTGAGGATTTCTGCTTAAATGTGCAACATCATATCCCTGTGATACGAATAAAGCGGAAAGGGCTTGTCCAACTAATCCTGTTCCTCCCGTTATTAATATCGTAGGTTTCATTTTGGGGTGTTTATGATATAATTTTGATGAATCTCGTCTAAACTATCATCTTTGGCTTCCTCATGTATATGCATATGGAAAAAATTGAGTTTGTTGAATACAGCTAAAGTTTCCTTCAACTCTTCCCCACTTAAATTTCCAACCACAATTTCACTCACTTTATGCATCTCGTCAAAGGCATTCATGATTTCTTTGAACCCCTTTTCCATCAAAGAGACACGTTTAGCTCGTCCATCTTTAGAATCGGGGTATTCGTAAACCAAGCCATTTCTTATCAAACGTTTTAAAATTTCGCTGCCACTTGAAACTTCCATGAAGTGCATTTTGATAAGTTCGTTTTTTAACAGGTTTTTCTCCTTTAAAATGCTGGCTAAAAAACCAAATTCATCTATGGTTTTGATACTTGTGTTTTGAAAGGCTTTCTTCACGTATATTCTGGCAAATCTGTACAAGGTCGTAAGCAATGTGGAGAATTCCACTTTCGGCATTTGTTTATAGCTTAAGTACTGCTCCTTGTCAAAACTTTCCGTTGAGGTTTTATCATCCCCTATCAGGACCCTATCTCTTAAATACATCGCAAACTCCTTGATATCTGTATTTCCCACATCTTTTTTGTAGGACTCCATATAATCCAAAACTTGCCTGATTAGTTTAATTTGTTCCGGCATTGTTTTAAAAAAATATTTTACAATTATTTAATAACACTAACTATGTTTTTGTAATATATTTGCAAATATAATATATTTTTGTATTACATTTGCAAAATAATTTGAAAACTAAAATATTTAATAAAATCATTTACTATTATGAAAGCAAAAAATATTATTATAGTTCTAATAGTGAGTTTTTTTTGGTTATATTCTTGTAAAACAACACAAGAAACAAATCATCCAATACTGAGTTTTTCATTGGGTGGAACTTCACAAATACCTGCTCTCAAAATAAGTTTTCATAAAGGAGAAAGTTACAACCGTCCTACTTTTGCTTTATGGATGGAAAATTTGAATGGAGAATATATCAGAACATTATTTGTAACCAAATCATATGCAAGTGGTATTTTTGGACATGAATTGGTGGGTGATAGTATCTGGAAAAAAACCTCCGGTCCATCCTTACAACCTGCAGCTCTCCCTTATTGGACATACAAAAAAGGATTAATAGAAGGGAAATATTTATTTCCTACACCCGAACATCCCTTTGTGGATGCATATACAGGTGCGACACCGGATCAAAATTTTGAATTAAAAGCCTTATCCAACATAAATTCCAGATACAGAATGATGCTGGAAGTGAACCAAAGTTGGGATTTGAATGAATACTGGACCAATAATAAATATCCTAATAGTAAAGCCTATTCTCATTCTGCTCAACCAAGCATCATCTATTCAGTAGAAATTAATGATGACCACAAAATCTTCTACATGAATCCCATCGGCTATGGAAATCCAAAAGGGGAGGACGGAAAGTTAAATACCAATTTGAACACACTTTCGACTGCCATGAAAATATTCAAAATGATAAAAATTGAAATACTCAAAAACTGACCATACGCTATGAAACAATAATAATGCTAACATGAAAAGAATAATAATAACTTTTATTTTACTCCTTATTGTAACATATATTTTTGCCCAAAGTGGGCAAATCAAGGGTAAAGTAACAGATGCATCAAATAACGATCCCATTCCATTTGCCAATGTATTGGTGGTTGGAACCCAAATAGGTGCTGCTTCAGATTTTGATGGAAACTTCATCATAACAGGACTTCAGCCAGGATATATAAACCTTCGTGCCTCCTTTGTGGGGTACCAAACCAGAATCAGTTCTGATGTTTTGGTTGACAATAATAATATTCCTTTTATTGAGATAAAGCTAGAACCCAGCCAAAATGAGTTGGAGGAAGTGGTGGTTAAAGTGAACTACCTAAAAAAAAAGAAAGAAGCTCCGCTTTCTATGCAAAGTATTGGAGTGAAAGAAATAGAAGGAAACCCGGGCAGTAACCGAGATATCTCCCGTGTGATTCAATCTTTTCCTGGAGTAGGGTCCACACCTGCTTTCAGAAACGATGTCATCATCAGAGGAGGAGGTCCTAGTGAAAATCGCTTTTTTCTTGACGGAGTAGAAATCCCGGTTCTCAATCATTTCTCAACTCAAGGAGCCTCTGGTGGACCGGTTGGTATCATTAATGCCGATTTTATCAGAACAGTGGACTTCTATAGTGGCTCTTTCCCTGCCGATAAATATAATTCGCTTAGTGGAGTTTTAGATTTCAAATTAAAAGAAGGCAGCAAAGACAAAACAAATTTTCAGGCAAGCATTGGGGCCAGCGAGGCAGCTTTTACAATGGACGGACCTATTGGAAAAAAAACGAGTTATATTTTTTCAGTTCGACGCAGTTATTTACAATTTTTATTCTCAGCCATAGGCTTGCCTTTCTTGCCTACCTTTAACGATTATCAATTCAAGCTAAAAACGAATATCGACAAGAAAAATCAAATTAGTATTATTAGCCTGGGATCTTTAGACCAATTGAGTCTCAATACCAGTATAAAGAACCCCGATCCTTCCCAGCAATATATTTTGGCTCAGATTCCTGTGAATAATCAATGGAGTTATACCATTGGAGGAGTCTATAAACATTTCTTTAACAAAGGATTTCACACTTTTGTTTTAAGTAGGAACATGCTTGATAATGAATTTTACAAATATCCAGATAATGATGAAAGCAGAGATAAGATATTTGATTATAAATCCCGCGAAGCAGAAAATAAATTCCGTTATAAACTTGATTACCGAAACAATGGTTGGAAATACATCTTAAGTACCAATATGGAATATGACGATTATGAAAATCAAACATCGCAACAAGTATATTTAAATGACAGTTTGATTAACTTTAAATACAAAACCCAACTCAACTTCATAAAATATGGTTTTTCCGGCCAGGTTACCAAAACAATATTTGATAATCACTTATTAATAAGTTTTGGCTTGCGAGCTGATGGAAATAACTACAATTCATCGATGGCAAATTTATTAAATCAATTTTCTCCACGACTGGCAATGAGCTATTCGTTAAGCGATCAAATAAAATTAAATGCCGGAGTGGGCAGGTATTTTCAGCAACCGGCATACACCACTTTAGGCTTCCGCGATAACCAGGGAAATTTGGTAAATAAAGATGTTGCTAAATATATTGGTGTAAATCATGTGAACGTGGGTATCGAATACCGTTTCAATAAGCCTATGACATTCAGTATTGAAGGTTTTTACAAAGATTATTTTCAGTATCCTGTTGATTTAATAACCGGTGCAAGTTTGGCCAATCAGGGAACAGAATACAGTAGTGTTTACGGAGCTTCTCCGGTTAGCTTTATAGGAAGCGGACGCGCTGTAGGCTTTGAAGTTTTGCAAAGAATCAATTTTTCTGAATTTACCCTTTTGGCAGCTTATACTTATGTGAGAAGTAAATTCACTGACATTAATGGCAACCTAAATCCATCCTCCTGGGACAGTAAAAATTTACTTACAATTACAGGTTCGAAACAGTTTAAGAAAAATTGGCGTGCAGGTTTTAAGTGGCGCTTTGTGGGTGGGCTTCCTTACACACCCTACGATTTGGAAACCTCTGCTAATATTCAGGCATGGGATGCTAACGGACAACCATACTTTGACTACAGTCGAATGAATACCTTGCGTTATGAATCATTTCACCAGCTGGATGTTCGAGTGGATAAAAACTTCTTTTTCGATCAATGGAGTTTGATGTTGTATATTGATATTCAGAATTTATATAATTTCCAAAATCAAGGACAGGATTATATAGTTAGATCACAAAACCCGGATGGTTCATTCCAAACAACCAATAATGGACAGGATTATGTCTTGGAATCTATTCCCAATGAAAGTGGAACGGTTTTACCCACTATTGGTATTATGGTAAAGTTTTAATAATAGTGATTCAATTATTAAAGAGAATAAAGGAGTTCAGTTAGGGATTAAAGAAAAATGAAAGCATGATAGAAAAGAATCACCATAAAGCTATTAAGCTTTGGTTTTTAATAGCTTTTTTGGTATTATCTATAGGATGCGTAAAATCACAACAAGTTATGGACAAATCAGTAGTTGAGAATTTTGAATTGAAACGCTATTTGGGAACATGGTACGAAATAGCCCGTTTTGACCATCGCTTTGAGAGGAATTTAGTTGGGGTTACAGCCACTTATTCCCTAAGAGAAGATGGGGAAATAAAAGTTGTAAACAACGGGTATAAAAATGACTTTGACGGATTTTTTAAAACTGCAATAGGTAAAGCAAAAATAACCAACCTTAATTGTTCAGCCCATCTTAAAGTCAGTTTCTTTTGGTTCTTTTATAGTGATTATTATATAATGGAACTTGATAAAAACTACCAATGGGTAGTGATTGGAAGCTCCTCCGATAAATACCTATGGATTTTGAGCCGAACGCCACAAATAGAAGAACCTTTAAACTTGGAAATTATTCGAAAAATAGAAGCACGAGGCTACGATACCGGGAAATTGATTTGGGTTAAACAAAGATGATCAAAAAAAAATTTGTTTACAGAATGCCTAACTTTTCATATTGCCACCGTCAGACTGTCTAAAAACCTCGACTTTTTCAACATCATTTTGTTAGCAATTAAATGCTGATTTTGCCTGTTTTTTCAAGAGTTTTCGTATCTTTATTATATGAAATTTATAAAAGGAATAGACAGAAACCAGGCCGCTCTTTTTCCAATCTCACTTGAACAATCCATT
>Ga0222657_1000186_pt1 | contig 41362 bp, 42 predicted proteins | sample AntAcemetagen474_FD_179858 | JGI IMG/M metagenome (GOLD analysis project Ga0222657, IMG submission 179858) | Saline water microbial communities from Ace Lake, Antarctica - #474 | ecosystem: Environmental > Aquatic > Non-marine Saline and Alkaline > Saline | place: Antarctica: Ace Lake... | reverse complement strand
GATTTAACGGGGCAGGTAGCGTTTTTTGCTTTTCTCTGCGCACTCTGCGAGCTCTGTGAGAGATTTAATGGCCCAGGTTAGAACCAAGCCCAAATATTTTTGAAAAATCCATGAGAAAATGGTAATGAATAAAGATTCACCGATTAACCAAAGCTGCAGTCGTAAAGGTGAGGAGTTTTAAATGGATGATGAAAAAGACCATTGATGTCTTGGTGGCCAATATCATTCCTACGTCCAAATACTTCGAGGCCCGTTTTGACCACATGCAGAGTCAGATTGATGGTCTGAAAGGTGATGTCAAAGACTTTCGTGGCGACGTGGATAAGCGCTTTGATTCGATCAAATCGCTTATGGACAAGCGCTTCGAGCAGGTTATCGCATCCATAGAGCGGTTAACGGACAAATTGGATTATCGGGATGAAAAGCAAAGGGGTTTCACTTTGCGTATGTTTTCGATTGCCATCGGTATTTCTATTCTCGGAGCGCTGGGAACTTTCCTGAAGTCCTTAGGGTTGTTCTGACAAATTCCGGAACACCTCATTTCTTCCCTCTATCATGAATACCTCCTCTGTGATCAGAATGACGCTTCCGTATTACACGAAGGCAGCAAGCATTTCTGAACACTTCCCCCTTTTGCAAAGGGGGATCAAGGGGATTTCTCATAAAGGGAACTATCTGAAGGAGAAAGCAAACTGATCATGGACACAGCCGTTGAGGAAATGAATAGCAACAGTACAACTGACTCCAATATCACCCGAGACAAACTCACAAACAAGAAGAGCGATTTCCTTGTGGATGCGCTTCACATCTTTGTCCTCTTCAGTTTTGCGTTGGCCCAGCCTCTGTTTGACCTCTTGTCCCGATATCCGGAATTCTTTGTTGCCCGCAAATCAGAACCGATAGACATTATCCTTTTTATTCTTACTCTGTGTCTTTTCCTTCCGGGAATAGCCGTTTTGTTGGAGGCGGCGAGCGGAATTTTTGGTCGACGTTTCCGAAAGGCTGTCCATTGGTGTATGGTTGCGACTTTGGTGGCGGTTATTGCCCTGCAGGTACTGAAGAAGGTCTTTGGATTCCCTGGGATTTTCCCTATGATTCTATCAGCGGTATTGGGAATATCAGCCACTATCGTTTATGTCCGTTTACGTCCGGCAAAAATTTTCCTCACGGTACTTTGCCCGGTGATAGTCATTTTTCCAGGCCTATTCCTTTTCAACTCGCCGGTTCATAAAGTCGTTTTTCCCGAAAAAGACCCCTTCGCTATTGAGATCAAAATAGATAACCCCGCCCCCATCATCATGGTGGTCTTTGATGAATTCCCCGTGACCTCTTTGATGGATGAACGCCGGCTGATTGATCCGATCCTCTACCCGAATTTTGCGGACCTGGCCCGGGATTCGTATTGGTTTCGTAATGGTACCACCGTTGGAGAGAACACTCATATAGCAATACCCGCCATATTGACCGGGAGGTATCCAGAAGGATTCCGTCTCCCAAACGCTGCCGAATACCCTGAGACTATCTTTACCCTCTTAGGGGGAACATATGAATTGAAGGTATTTGAGCCGGTAACTCAATTGTGCCCCATCCGACTGTGCGGAAGTGATCAACCAGACGTAGGCGACAGGGTGGGTTCACTTCTAATGGATTTGTACATAGTATACCTTCACCTCATTCTCCCCACGGAATTCACAACAGATTTGCCAGATATTACGAAGAATTGGATGGCTTTTGGTCCGGTCATGGTAGATCCAACCGAGGGTAATCAGAATAAAAAGGTCGAACTCATTGTCAAACAAGAGCTGAAAGAGCTAAGGAAAAACAGGGCTCGTCAATTTGAGGAATTTGTTCATTCGATTTCTCCCAGTGAACATCCAGCATTGTATTTTCTCCATATCCTTCTTCCTCATTCGCCACTTATCTACCTTCCTTCCGGAAAGAGGTATGCCGTGGATTCGGGTTTGCATGGGCTGATTTCAGACAAATGGGGTGCCGATGAAAGCAAAGTCATCAAATCTTACCAACGTTTTCTTTTACAAGTAGGCTTTATGGACCTCCTAATCGGGAAGTTAGTTGCCCATTTAAAGAGCGTGGGCCTATATGACCCCTCCTTGATCGTTATAACTGCCGATCATGGTGTCAGCTTCCGTCCCAACGATTTCCGTAGGCCCCTCACAAAGACAAATTACGGCGACATTGCGGCGGTGCCTCTTTTCATCAAAGAACCTAATCAACGCCAAGGTGTGATTAGCGATTGGAACGTGGAGTCTATCGATATCTTACCCACTATTGCCGATATCTTAGATATCCACTTGCCTTGGAAGGCTGATGGACGCTCAGCGATCGACCATTCCCAACCGGAGCGAGAAAAGAAGGTCATTTACTATAATAATGCCGAGAAACGATTTATGTTCGATTCTAATTTCTGGGTCAAATATTCTGGGCTCAAGCGAAAGCTGGATCTCTTCGGCTCTGGGGCAAGGAATTATGGTCTATTCAAGATCGGTCCTCACAGTGAACTTGTAGGAAAACATTTAAATGAGTTGATTCTCTCAGGCGATTCAGGGGTTGCCGTTGAATTTGATCAAGCAGGACTATACGAACAGTTCGATCCGGAATCCCCATTCATTCCTGCCCAGATTGCCGGCGTCATCATACCCGGCAAGCTAGGTGAAGAAAAGTTGGATCTTGCAATTTCAGTTAACAGAACTATTCAAGCGGTGATGAGAAGTTACTCGCCAAACAGTGGTGTACAAGAATTTTCGGCAATCGTGCCTGAATCATCTTTTCGAGAAGGAAAGAATCACATCGAGTTGTTCGTCATATCTAAGAATGGTGAGAGGCTTTGTCTGGAACGTACCAGGAGGCGCGCCGTTACGACATATTCGTATGTTCCGTCGGCTAATGGGGCCAGTGAGATTATCACGACGTCTTCAGGTGCATCGATAACTGTAACTCCAGGCGCTTTAAAAGGATACCTAGACATTGTTGATATGCGAAGCGATCACGTTTTTCTTGCAGGCTGGGCTGCCGATGTGAAACGGTTCGAGCTTCCAGAGGCCATTGTAATATTTGAGGGCGGCCAGTTTGTTTATGCAGGGCGCTGCAATGCGCTTAGGCCAGATGTAGCCAAGGCATTCGGAAACAATTCTGCGCTACAAGGGTCTGGATTTAAGTACCTTTTGCCTATGTCGCTTTTCAAAGATGTATCAGATCTCGAGATGCGTGTATTTGCCATTTCAAAAGAAGGGGTGGCCTGTGAACTATATTATCCCAAAGGGTATAAGTGGGGCAAGAAGGATTAAGGTGTTTGAAGAGTGGTATACTCAGAATGATAACGGCTGCTGAATAGGGGATCGAAGTTAGTCAAATATAAAAATCAATTTATTGACCGAAGCGAATACAATGTGCAAAACCTTGATTTTTCTGTTACTTTTGGGTGCAGGGAGCAATGTCTCGGCAGAGTCAATTCCGCCATACATCCTCAACCTTAATCGTACTGCTGCAACTATTTGTTGGGTGTCTAATGATGAAATGCGCGGCAAACTCACCTTGTATTCGATCTCCGATCAGCGCACAATCGTGGAAGACAACCCTTCGCGGTTTCATAAAATAGACGTGGCTGGTCTAATCCCTGGAACGCGATATAGGTACAAGGGTGAAGGCGTTTATCATGGAGAATTTACAACAGCATCATTAGACGATGCATTTCAAGTTGCTGTATTCGGCCATCCCGCCGGCACTGAAAGTCAGGGTCAGTATCCGACGGAATTACTTGCCCAGAAAATGTGTGATATCAATCCTGACTTTGCCCTCTGTGCGGGTGACATTACCTACTACTCAACTGTTCCCGGGTTTGCGCGACACTATTTCTACCCTTTTGGGGGATTTTTATCCTCAAAGCCCATTTACGTTGCACCCGGTAATCATGACTGCGGGTGGCCAATGCTCTATGGTATCAATTATAGTTCCTTTCGAGCATTATTTCCTTATAATTACGCAAGCGAAAATGGTGCGTATTATAGTTTTGTCTATAAGAACACCAAATTCATCGCACTTTCGTATGTCATGCCCAAGAGGGAAGATTTCCAAAAGCAAATAGAGTGGTTGTTGAAAGAATTGAATTCCAGCGAGTCTGAATTTAATATCGTGTTCCTTGGCGGTGCGCAGGATGGATATTACGACAAGACATTGCTGTTCAAGTCTATGGTTGGACACCGGGTTGATCTGGTTTTCGGTGGTGATGGAGCGAATGTATTCCAGGATAATATAGATGGTATCAATTTTTTCTTCGCGGGGACCAGTTTTTCAAAACCCCATCAGTTCTATTATGCCCAGTTCGAAAAATATCGGTTTAGAGTAAAACTATTTGACTCTACCGGTAAACGTAGAAAAGGATTCTGGCAGTTCTATTCATCTCGGGAAAAGGAAGTCGTCCGGATTCTACGTGATGGAGTGTTACTACCTAAAGGAGAATCGTCGAACCTTGTAGTCCACTTTAGATCTATTAGCCTGTCGTCCGAACAATTTGATGGGCTCGGTCTCATAATAGACTGGAACGCTGATTCAGATGCGCGATTATGGATCCGTTGGGCACCGGCATCGGAAAAGAAGCTTCTTGGTGAGCGCTATTTTCGAGAGCAGGTGCTTTCGGTGAAAGCTAAAAAAACAAACAAATACCTGATCCCCTTACCTTCCGTAGACCCACTTAGCCAGAAAGCATACAATCTCGATGAAATTTACCTTAGAATTGAGCCGCGAAAAAGTCTCAAGGTATCGCCTGAGCAGGCGCATGTCGAGGCCTATTTGTTTAAAGATAAATAGCTTTTTTTGATTGCCGCAGATAAGAGTGTTGTCTTGATGATTAACAGTAGAACAAGAAGGACATTGATGCTCCGAGTCCGTAAAGCCGCACTGATGGCCCTTAGAATCTTTTTTATTTTTAGTGCGTGTTGTGCAATCTGCACTATCATAATCTGGGTGCTTGCCCCCTCCATCATTAATAGTTTGGATGCAAAGATCGTATCAGGATACGTCAAGCACTACGGAAGTTCTTATAATAGAGCGATTAATGACTTAGCCAAGAACCGTGGAGAGGAAGCCAGGGAAAAGCTGGAGAGGCTTTTGGAAGATATTGATTACGTCAAAAAAGGTGATCGCCTGGATCCTTTGAAGCGAAATATTTTAAACAAGCTGATCCAGCAAAAAATCATGGGTGGACAAGAGAGCGAAGCATTAAAATATTTCCAGACCCTCATTGATTTTGACGAACGGGATCTTGGTGTACAGATTAAACTGGCAGAATTCTTGAGATACAATGTGGGGCGAAAAGAGGAAGCAGAGAATGTGGTAAAAAAGCTATATGAACGATTTCCCTCCGTCCCGATGGTGGCAGATGTTTATGCATATCTTATTAGCAGTGATAGCGATTTGTATGGAGTTTTTCAAAGCGCCTACAAAAGATATGGAAAAGTTGAGGAATTTGCAGGGCAGCGGTGGTGTGTCTATTGGCATCAAAGAAAGAACCTTACAGATTCGACTGGAAAGACCCTGAGCCTACACAAAAAATGGATGATTCTTGAGCCCGGTAGCGAGGCCTATGGGTATCATTTCATGCTTACCCTCCCTCCCTCCCAAGCCAAACTCGAAAGGTTTCGGATTGATCCAGCGCCACGCTCCAATCTAAGGATCGAAGACTGGAAGGTCACCTTTGTTAAGGACAGGCAAAAGTTTTCTAACGACTATCGAAATACGCGTTTGAAGTGTCATGATATAGATCTTGACCGAAAAGGAGTTTTGATAACCAACGGGAAAACGGATCCGTATTTCCATTTTGTTTTGGCACAGGGCTTAAAAATGGATCAAGAGATTGAAATTCGGTTTCGTGCTCGAATCCTCCCAAATCTAAACAAGAATCTTATGAAGATGCTTAAAAATCCCTTTTCTGTTCAGGACCTGGGAAAAGAGGTGGCACGCCTTGGGAATGAAGGCGAGCTTGAGTTTTTGAGAGCGATTGCGCCAAGATAGGACGTCATCAAAGGAAACTGCATTGATGAAGGGTTTTTTTGATAAGTTTCGCAAGGCTTTTCACTGGAGCTGGATTGTGACCGTGCCAGTGACTTTGCTGTTTTTGGTCTGGATAATGGGCGTTATCCCAAGATATGGGGATTTTGGGATGCGATATGCCACTTTCAGAAATTCAGCCAAGCTGAAAAAGATAGGTGAGATGGAGTTCAAACATTTGCTGCGGAAGTTAGAACTAAAATTCACTCCTACCGTAAGCAACAACCAGCGGGGATTGCCTCGCATTAACTTGTTCATAGTGGATGCTGTTGAAGCCAAACTAAACGCGAATCTCCCGCACTCAGGTCGTAATTACGTCAAAGCACAGTTGATGTACCCGGACGGGAAACTCTACAAAGTAAGAATAAAATATCGTGGCGATTTTCACTGGCACTGGGCCTTTTATAAAAAATCTATACGAGTGAAGACAAAAAAGGGAAAGCTTTTCCTTGGAATGCGTGCTTTTAATCTGATCGCCCCGAAGTTCCCGGCGCAGATAAATAATTATCTGGCATATCGGCTTGCAACGTATCTGGGTCTCCTGTCACCGCGCGCTCAGATGGTGAATGTGTATATCAACGGTGAGAACAGGGGTGTCCATCTCTTGGTGGAGCAATTGAGGGAGATGACGCTCCGCTACAATGATAGAATGCCCGGAGACCTTTATGCCGGGGAATTAATAGGAAGAGATAGCTATTTGGGCATAGTAAACCATGTATTTAAACACCCAAGGCTTTGGAACAAGATTTCCACTAACAATCACTATGCGGAAGATGCCTATGCACCGTTAGAAAAATTATGCGGCTTATTGGCCTCAAAACGAAATAAAGAGGTCATGGCTGAGCTGCGAAATCTGGTCGATTTAGAAGCTTTTGGTCGATTTTCAGCCTTTAGAATGCTTATACAGAGTTATCACTATGGCAATACACACAACTGGCGGCTCTATTATGACCCTTGGCGGAATGCATTTGAACCTGTCGTCTGGGACCCCGACGGTTGGCACCCAAACTGGATACCAAAAGGTGGAAAAGGCGCAAATCCTGACATTTTCGGTTCTCTTCTTGATGAAGTCCTCTGGAAGGATCAGCAGTTTCTATTGGCGCGGCATAAGGCCATTGAAAAATTCTTTTCCTCTGGTTTGGATAATGTGTTTTTGGCGGAGGTGAATGATGTCATGCATTCCGTGGGAATCGCCGTTGAAAATGATCCATCTCTTGTTTCCATGCATAAGAGCCTTACTCCGGACGAGGTTGTCGCTTCTATGCGACGGCTACGAAATGATATCGAGGCTGTAAACGATGATATTCGTGAAGTATTCCTTGGTGACCGAGGAAGCCTTAAATATGCGGTAAACCCAAAAGATAAGAAATCAATTCAGCTTTTAGTGGATGGTCGCCAGCCTATTGACGGTTTGCAGATAGATTGTGCTTATCCGCTTCAAGGGCCAGTTTCTGCTCATATTTTGTACTGGGCAGATGGGCAAGAGCGAAATGTGGAAATCAGCGGCGCAATTCCGTTGCACGGCAAATCAATAAATATAGACCTGCCTTTGTTAGCACGATTTAGTGAAAGGGGTGAAAAAAAGTACCCTGTGATGAAACAAAGCGTTATGGTTAAGCCCGCTTACTATGAATTGCATTTGAACGGCATATTGGGCAATAGCAACTCCATTCAGGACATCTATGTGAGCCAGGGCTCTGCTCATGGGTTACGCGCTGAGAAGGTGGAGAATATAGCGAAGATTGAATTCAAGGATACCTATGGCATTGTTTTGCCAAAACCGGTAAAAAAAGAGAAAACCTGGCGAGGTTCTCTGTCCTTTGAAGGTGTTAACAGAATCCAGAATGACATTACGATCAAACCTGGAACAATTTTGCGAATGGGTAAAGGAGCCTCTTTAATCATTGAGGGACGGGTTTTAGCCAACGGGACCGAAAAAAAACCTATTCGTATTTTGGCCCAAGATCAAAAGCAGAGACCTTGGGGCGTTTTTGCCTTGAGGGGGCCAAAAGCGGAAGGCTCGATACTTAACCACTGTGAATTTTCCAGTGGAAGTGGGCTGAAAAGCGACCTATATGAATACAGTGCCATGTTTTCTATCCATGACGTCAAAGGAGTCCGGGTCAGGAATTGTCTTTTTCGGGATAGCCGGGTGGTTGACGACATGGTTCATGCGGTCTATTCTGAAATTCGTTTTGAGAACTGTGCCTTTGAGGGAGCCCCTTTCGATGCGGTAGATCTGGATATCTGTACCGCGGTGGTTGAAGATTGCAGTTTTTTGAACAACGGAAACGATTCCCTGGATCTCATGACTTCCAATGTGGTGGTAAACGATACGTTGTTCAAGAAAAGTGGGGATAAGGGGATATCGGTAGGTGAAGGCTCAAACCTCCTCGCCGTGAATGTGAAATTCATGGAAAACAAAATCGGTGTTCAGGCCAAAGACAGTTCCCAGTGTACACTCTATAATGCGGAATTTATCAACAACAGGATGGCCGTGGATGCATACAAGAAGAACTGGCGTTACGACGGTGGCGGAACGGTGCGTCTGTATAAAGGCCATTTATATGATAATGATTCGAATTTTACGGCCGACAAAAAGTCTAAGATATCCATCTATGACTCTTTTGTGGATGGAGAGATAAAAGATAAGAAACGGATTGTGGTGGATCCAACCGTGGATTCAAAAAGCAGCCGGAAGGCAAGGGTGAACACAAGATGGCTCTATCCGGAAGACAGGGAACCTGCCAAAGCGCTTTTTACACCTTACTGGGCTGCTGTCAGGCCTTCGATCAGGGGTTCTTATGATGCAGAGTGAAAAAACTCCGTGATCTCTGCCTGCCCCGTTAAATCTTTTTGGCTTCTATTTAACTGGGGTGGCTCCGTGAGAGGAAAAGTCAGTAATGCTTCCAAGGATATCATATGTGGAACTTGAATGTTGAGCGCTATGAGTTAAAGTATTTCATCAATCATGTGGAGAATCATTCCCTGGTGAATCGTCTGAAACATGCGCTAAGGGCTGACCCGCACAGCGTTCCTCATAGAGGGTATTCTATCCGGAGCCTGTACTTTGACTCTTTTGACGACGAGTGTCTCCATGAAAAACTGGCGGGAATCCAGTTTCGAAAGAAATATCGTTTAAGAAGCTATGATCCGGATGCCGAAACCGTCAAATTTGAGATAAAAAACAAGGCGAATAATCAGATTTTCAAAGAGACGGCATCCATTGGGAGGGAGAGCGCCTGTGAAATCATTGCCGGCAACTATGAAGAAATGCTCAAGTATAATAATCCCGTTCTGAATAAGATCTACATAGCCTTTAAGACAAGAATGTTCAAACCAAAGGTCATGGTCGAATACGAAAGGGATGCCTTTATTTTTCACCACTTCAATCTGAGAATAACCATTGACAATAACCTGAGGTCAAATAACACCTGTTTTGATCTGTTCTCAAGGGATTTTCATTCATTGCCTGTCGTTTTAGAGGGAAAGGACATCCTTGAGATAAAATACAACACGGTGTTGCCTGACTTCATCAGAAGTATGATACAGTTGGACTCTTCGGAAAGATCGGCTATCAGCAAATATGCACTGTCAAGAAGATTTCTCAAAACAAGTTATTGGGAGGATACCTAAATGAATCAACTCACGTTTCCGGATATTTTCAAGAAAGGCTTTGTTAACCTGTCAGGGGGTTTTGAGCGTTTTACATCATTGGATGTGGTGCTGAACATATTGGTGTCATTCGCCATAGGCATGTTCATATTCTACATATACAAGAAGACCTTCCGGGGCGTCCTCTATCAGAAAAGCTTTAATATCACTCTGGTCATCGTGTGTACCATTACAACCTTGATTATCATGACCATCAGCGGGAACCTTGTCCTTTCCCTTGGTATGGTAGGGGCACTCTCCATTGTGCGGTTCAGGACGCCCGTTAAGGATCCTATTGATCTGGCATTTCTTTTCTGGGCCATAACCGTGGGGATCGCCAACGGGGTCAACTACTTCAATATTTCCATTATCGGGTCCGTATTTGTAAGTATAATAATCTTGTGGCTTACAAAAAAGGAAGAGACTGATAATCCATATCTGTTAGTGTTGGAGATGTCTGCTGACGCCAATGATGATGATATTAACAAGCTTATTTCAAGTTCCGTGAGCAGGGTAAAGCTGAAATCCAAAAGCATTAACCCCGCTTTTGCGGAATTGACTTTTGAAGTGAGATTAAAAGATGGGGATACGGGTTTTTTGAAAACATTGCGCGATGAGATGAAGGTGACAAAGGCTACGCTGATCTCATACAGCGGTGATCTGGCATCGGTCTGATCAGACCTCGAAACTTTGACAGGATCAACGGGATTAACTGGATAAAAGAAAAAGGTAACTTCTCAATAAGTTCGGGTAAGTGCTTTGGTATGCCACATTCCTGGATTCCCGCTTTCGCGGGAATGACGGGAACTTAGCTCATTTAGTCATTCCCGCGAAAGCGGGAATCCAGTTGATTCGCCCGGACTTATTGAGAAGTTACAGAAAAAGGCTATAAGTATCCTGAACATCATGTAAATCCTATCGTAATACATCCGACTTCTACCAGCCAATGAAACGCCATAATCACGGAAAATTAGCTCATAAGTTTCAAAAATTCTGTTTGCTGCTGCTGATCCAGTTAATAACAGCATTCCTATTGGTATCCGTAACATTTTGTAACGGTCAAATCGGTTCTAATGAAGTCAGGAAAAAGGAATCAAATCATACCCTGATATTTTCAATGGGCCTTATAGATGATATCCCGTTTAAGGATGGGAATGGCAACTATAATATGGTCGTGGAGATACCTGCGGGGACCGTTGAAAAATGGGAGGTCGCGAAGAAAAATGAGCGCGTAATGAAAATCCGGTTAAAGAAGGGAAAGCCCAGGATTATAAAGTATCTGCCATATCCCGGGAACTATGGTTTCATCCCCCAGACCATTGTTTCTGAAGAAAAAGGGGGAGATGGTGATCCGGTAGATGTGATATTATTATCTCCAAGCGTTAAGAGGGGCACTATAAAAATAAGGATTATCGGATGCTTGAAATACCTCGATAAGGGAGAAATCGATGATAAACTGATTGCAGTACCGCTTGAGGGAACATTTAGCAATATTAGAGACATATCCGGTCTAATATTAAGTTTTCCAGGAGCCGTGCAAATAGTTAAGCTGTGGTTTGACGGATATAAGGATCCGGGTAAAATGGTGTTCATGGGCTATGGATCAGCCGCTGAAGCACGAGAAATGATAGCTGGATGTCATGCCCAGTGGGAGAAAACAAGATAAACCTTTGTCATGGTGAGACTCAAAATTTTGCAGAAAGCCCCTCATAGGAATAGCCTCGTGTCTCCTCTTTTTGTATTTGGTCATATTATATTGCTTTGTTGCGTTGCCTTGGGTGCTGGTAGATCTTGGGCTGCCGACGACGTTAGTGACCTGGATATTCTGGAATTTCAGATTAAGAATGACCAACTTGATAATGCATGGACCTATCTGCGGGACAGATATGGCGGAAAGGACTTTTTTCTAAAAAAAGTTGATCCTTCCCTAAGGTCTGAGTTTTTCTCCGAACTCTGGTATGAGGGATACTTTGATACGTCTAACCTGGCGTTGCTCGGTGGTGATAATGCGATCAGATATTCCATCTGGGTGGGTAACAATGGAACGAAACCCGGGATAAAGAATGAAGTGGCCGAGATATTGATCCATAACATTCAGGGATATGGACTTGATCTGGCGGGGATAAGCAATTTCGGCATAATCTCCGGGGATAGTATCCAATTCGAGGTTGCCCACTACAATGTGACCACCTCACCCGATGAAAAGCATAGTTTATTGGGTGTCATCAAAAGAGCTGTCAGACCGGTCTTTAAGGATGTCGTAAAAAAAATCGGCATCGAGAATCCGTTTCGTCTTATAAACGTTATAAATGTGGAGAGCAGGAGGGCCGGGTTTGAAATTATCCATGAGGATATTCCAATCGGAAGAATCTATTTGGAAGAAGTAAATGCAGAAAGGTTCGGGATTGAATCGCTATCCTGTGTTCTGAAATTTATCCCGGATGCAGGGCTCGGTTCTACCGTTGCTCCGCTTGAAATGACTCGCATAGAGAAGGCGATTCAGAATGATTTGTCTAAGAATATATCTCTTGTTAGGCAAATCAAGGAATCGGATTATCAGCTGGCTTATGGTAAACTGGAGGAGAAATTCCCTTTCTTAAGACTCCTCCTGGAGTATCCAATAATAAAGCGGTTTGGAGAAGCCATCTTGTTGTCACTATGTGGTCTTCTCGTGTTGAGCTTATTCTTTCACAGAAGATTGTTGAAAAGAGGGTAGTGTATGTAGGCTAACGGGTTCCAGATACTTGATTCCATAGATGGCCGGACTTAAGATCAGAATATTATTATTTTCTACCGTGCGATTTGAGATAGAATACTGGTTGTGAAATTCCCATCCATTCTCCCCAGTCAGTTCCGTTGTCGGCCGCAACAATCAAGATCTCGCTCCCAATATAATGTGAAAGGTCTACAATCCATTTCTCCCATATTTGCGAGGATCTGCGCGCATGCTTTACGAATGGGATTCTGTTTCCTGCGACATGTATTCCCAGAGTTTGATTCTTTCTGTCGGGCCCATAAGCGACATAAATCATCAAATATGTCGGTTTGGTGATTTTGTAAGGCATTGAAGTTATTTTCCCGGTGCTATTGTCGGAACCGTACCATGATCCGTAATAGTATTTAATTAGCGGATCATTGGGTGCTTTTCCGTGATAGGTGGCGTCTAAGGCCCATCCCCCTTCAATTATCCACGAATTGGTTTGAATCTGCAAAGGACTCTTACCACGCTTTTTGGTATGAGGGGTCTTCAGTAAGCCCATTTCTCTGAGATTTTTAACGCGTGTCCGGAGCAACCCAACCCTGGGATGCAGAACCTTCAGACAGTCATCGGAAGCGTCGTCAACATTTTCAAGGCATAATATTGCATTTTGCAGCCGTTTCGTACTGTGTTTAAAAGTTTTGATGCCTTTATAGTAGGTTATCGTATAAGAAAACACGAGCAAGGTGGAAGCAATTATGACGAGCAACTTTGTCGGTAGGTGTTTGTTATTTTTAAAGTAACTGTCAATACAACAAACCGATACGACTAACACTGAAATGAGAAATAGTGTCGAAATAGTTGTATATCTGCTTGACAAAGCTTGTGCAACTCCGTAGTGTAATCTTCCAATTCCTGTCGCGGCAGCCGATAGGACAGCATATGAGGCAAGTGACAGCCAGGGCAGTAGCGTGCCAAGGCTTTCCCTTTTGTGTTGCCCAATCCAGAACGTACAAAAGGTCATTACAACCGTCAAGAAGAGGCCTATGGCGATCGAGAACTCCTTTTTGCCGAAAGCGATCGGTGAACCCAGATACGCCAGCACGTACAATACATAATCGTAGAGATGGTCTATAACAAATAAAAGACTAGAAGGATTCTTGAGGGACTTAGGGTAATCATAATAATAAAAAAATAGAGTTGCCAGAAATGCTGCCGTCCAGAGTGCAATATGGTATTTTTTCCATTCTCTCTTAAATATCATTGGAATTCCAACAGCAATCCAGGTCAACAACCCTGTATTGAATGAGTAAGTGGCCACCACGGCCGCAGCAATTGCAAACAGGAGTCCTTTGATCTGCCCTGGCCATTGGATGACCGACCATATGGAGACTACTGTCGCCAGAACACTTAGAAAAATCGCAAGCTGCCAGCCCCACAACCAGTTCCCAGACTGTACGGGTGAAAATATAAGGAAGGAAAGTAGAACAGTGAACCATGGTGAAGAACAGCTGCCGCCTGCTTTACGCAAAAGCAGATACAGGAAGAACATGGTGAACCCAGCAAACACCATGTTCAGGTAAAGCTCATAAATGATACCCCAGTCGGTCAAAAAGCCTAACGTAAGCATTATTATTAGGGGGAAAAACATCCGGTGCTCATTGTGTGGAGCCCAAATATCCGAGAAAGTGAGAGTCCCCGCATAACCCTTTTCAAACAACGGGACTATGCCCCCCCACTGATCCCAGAACGGGACGGTTATACCATGGCAGTAGATGTTATATGCTATAGAAAAGGGAGCGGCCAGAATTAAAGCAGAAAAGAAAAACTTCTTGATACGTATTGTGGATGCGCCTCTGTTGATCATTTGATGTCTAAGACAATGTGTTCTTGATTCTGATTTTGGGCCGGAGCCAAATAGAAGGTAATTATAGCAAAAGTTCAAAAAAGGTACAATGACCCGTTACACTAATGGGGTTTTCCGATTTATCTGAATTGTAACAGGTAAAGTTCAAAAACGAGGCTCTTTTCCTCGTCATTCCATGTAGCTCTTCCTATCAAACAAAGGAGCATTTGAATTGTAATCATCTTCTTGATGAAAATGAACTTAAATAGAGTCAAAAGCAGGTGCCACTCATGATTGCAGATGTTGTTTACCTGCGTGCCCAAGAGTCAGGGAACATGAAGTGTATTCTTGGACTAATCGTAACATTCCTCAAATGGCTTGGCAAGACCTTTCGTGCTCGATTGTCAAAAAATGCTCGTCCATTACGCCCCCCCCGGCAAGAAATGAGGAAGGAGCCCGAAACCAAGATCAACAAGATGGTTGCAATTGGGCAGGCGAGTTGGAAGTCGGTGGGAGAACCAGGTTTTTCCATGTTGAAATAAGGAATAGGGACATCCACTAAAGGGGGAGTCAGAGAAAAAACACCTCTCCCTAAATAAATCCCCTTTTTTTGGCTTCAAACTGTTTACCAGCACGACTTTGTTTAACCTTCTAATTCGCGCCCGCTATTTCCCATTGCTTGGTTCTCGGTCAGGTTTGTTATATGTATCCTGATGGATACTGATAAATGCTGATCCGTCCCGTGGCTGGGTCAAGGCTGGTGTGCGTTATGCAGAGCGCTGAAAGCACGGCCCCTGGTCTGTTTAACAGACCCCAGAAAATCGTCGGTTCCATGCCCTTTTCAATAGGAGATATTACAAACCTCATGGTTTTTAGGCAATCCCCGCCTTTGTCAGGCGGGATGATTCCTGACGTCTGGATTTAAAGATTCCGATTCGTCGCAATTTTGTGAGGGAGCGATAGCGTAATGATGAAAGAAAAGGAAATAATGAACTTATACCAGCACAGATTCTCTTCAAAAGAATTGAGAAAAAAGAATAGAATATGGGAAATAGTCTGTAAGCAGGTACATAGGTGATCGGATAAGACGTACCTAATTATTATACATTAATGTTTAAGCTGTGGAATAATAAGCTAAAAATAGCAACCAGATATTTTATTAAATGTACGTAAAAAAGACTTGACATACTGGATTATTTGGTATATCCTCCTTTCAAATTCTAACACTGAAAGGAGGATCGAATGACTGATATAGGCCAATATCTGGAAATTAAGCGGGAATTGTTGCAAGCTCAGCTTAAGGTCGTTTATCGCCATCAACGAAAAACTGTACCACATGGGCAAAAAGTAAAACGTACATCTAATCTAACTATCGTTGAAGACATACTTCAAAACTCCGGTCAGCCTCTACACATTTCAAAAATTATCCAGATTGCTCAAAAAGACTATGGTGTCAATTTGGATAGAGACTCTATCGTCTCTGCGTTAATAAAAAAGATTAATGCAGGAAAACTTTTCGTCCGCGTTGCACCCAATACTTTTGCGCTTAAGATCAATACAGAAGCAGTTGAAGAAGGAGGTGCGTTATGAGTTTTATTCATAAGTTGAATACGTTGCGTAATGTTTTAGGCATCAATGGTCACTTCCAGCGGGGAAAAAAATTTCTCTTTTTGAAATCGTGGTATCTTTAATCACCACCTTCTCCGTTTGTGGAAAGAAGAAGAGCATTGCTGATGCCCATAGAAATTTTAGAACACACACCGGAAAGTATGTTTCCAGAAGCAGCTTCTGGGAACGAATCGCAAATAAAACACTCTTGGAGTTCATTGAAAAAGCTGTCCTTACATTCTCCTTTCATATCCAGGAAAAGGCCCTTTCAAAACTTTCATGGCTTTCTGTATTTGAGGATGTATTTATGTACGATGCATCTCCTATACGATTGCCTGCCAGGTTATCAGATATATTTCCCGGCAATCGAAAAAATCACAGCCCTGCCTGCTTAAAATTAAGCGCCCTATACAGACTGAGCGTAAGAAGCACAAAATGGATTACAATTAGCGCTCAAAAGCCACACGACAGCAAGTTCCTTCCAGATTTGAATCAATTAAAGGGGTCTTTGTTTCTATTTGATCTCGGCTACTTCAGTCATGCTTTTCTGTATCAACTGAGTGAAATTGGGGTCTGGTTTGTATGCCGCCTAAAAGCAAACTCCGTCCCAATAATAACAAAGGTCGTCAAGGGTGTGGCGAAGCGACACATTGGGCGACCGTTGGACAAAAATGTCAACCTGAGAGGCATGATTGTCGAGGTCTGGGCAAAGTTGAATCTCCCCGGAACAAAATCCCTTGAGGTTCGTCTTATTGGTTTTCGATTTCCTCTAACAAAAAAATACCGATGGTACGTTACAAATATGCCAAGTTCAATGGCATTAGCAGAATGGATATACCCTATTTATCGACTAAGATGGCAAATTGAGCTGTTTTTCAAATCCATTAAGTCAATGCTGCATGCTGACCAAATAACATCTGGAAATGAAAATATAGTTCTGGTCACTGCTTATAGCTCAATTCTTGCTTCTCTTATTGGAAATTCAATAATAATTGAATATGCTGTTATCTCTGCCAAAATAGAATTGAAATCTGTTACAGCGCAACGAATAACATTTGTCTTTTCTCTAATAGCGAATGACTTGGCAAAGTGCATTTTAAAGAAAGACCTTCATCCAAAAGCCTTTATTGAGAATCTGACAAATTTGGTCCCATTACTAATTTGTCCAAATCGAAAACATAGGCCCACGTCATTGGAAATAGTAGCGATGTTCGAATCAATTTAAAAACAAAGTAGTTTTATCCGATCACTTATGTAAGCAGGTATTATGTAAATATATCCCCGAGGGGGAGTACCGTCATGGACGTCGGTGCTGGTTATTGTGAATTTATCAATCATATTAAGGCGAAAGAGAAGATCACTGTTGATAAGAATCCCCAAAGCAGGTAATGTGCTGGAAAAGGATGGGAGCATTTATTGAGAGAGGGAGTGGTGGGATTTGGATGGGAGTGGATATTATGGTGATGAACGATGTCACGGGCTAAAATATTCTTATCGAAATTTAATATTCCAGCGACGCTGATTGCCAGGATCAGGAAATTTTTAATTGTGGGCTTCAGCGCCGCTGCGGTGAACCTTGGGGTGATGATGCTCCTTGTTGAGGTCTTGGGGTTTACGAGCTTTTCACTTAAGAATATTGCCAACATCGTGTCCATCGAAATCAGTATTGCGTTTAATTTTACCCTCAGCAGATTCTGGACATGGGGCGATGCACCCAGAAGACAAGGGAAAAGCCTTATTGGGCAGTTCCTCTTGTTTAACTCAGCCGCTTTGACCGGTGTGGTGGTGAGAATCGGCCTTTTCGGTCTTTTCGAGTTTTATGGACTTAATTATATTCTTAATGTTTGTTTGGGAATTGGAACAGCTGCGATTATAGACTTTATTCTTTACGACAGGATTGTCTTCAGAAGAAAAAAGGTCAGCTTAGTTAAGGAGGGATAAAGGTAGGATCAATGAAATACTTAATAACCGGGGGTGCGGGTTTTGTGGGCTCGTCTTTGGCGATTCGGCTGAAGGACAACTATCCTAAGTCACAGGTGGTTTGTCTCGATAATCTAAAGAGGCGGGGAAGTGAACTGAATCTTCCCAGGCTGAGAAAACAGGGTGTTGACTTCATCCATGGGGACATAAGAAACAAGGAAGATTTCTCCGGAATCGGAGAGGTGGACGTAATAATAGAATGTTCAGCAGAACCTTCGGTTTTGGCTGGGTATAATTCCTCGGCCGGGTATGTTATCAATACAAACCTGTTTGGCACGGTTAATTGTCTTGAATTTGCCAGGAAATCGAAAGCAGGGTTTATCATGCTCTCAACCAGCCGCGTCTACCCGATCAATCCAATTAATTCTCTGAAATTTTCAGAAGCTGAGGCACGCTTTGAATTGTCACATGAACAGACACTTCCGGGATCCAGTGGGGAAGGGATCACGGAGGAGTTTCCATTAACCGGGGTGCGGTCATTGTATGGCGCCACAAAGCTGGCATCTGAGCTCTTGATCCTCGAATATGCGGATATGTATGGAATTGATGCGGTCATTAATCGCTGTGGGGTCATCACCGGGCCGTGGCAATTCGGGAAGGTAGACCAGGGGGTTGTTGTCTTGTGGGTTGCCAGGCATTTCTGGAAACAACCGTTGAATTACATCGGATATGGCGGTGAGGGGAAACAGGTTCGCGATATCCTGCACATTGATGACCTCTTCAGGTTGATTGACCTTCAAATGAACAGCCTTGAAGATATGAGTGGAAGTACATTTAATGTTGGCGGAGGGAAAGACGTCAGTGTTTCCTTAAGAGAGCTGACAAAGCTGAGCGAAAAATATACGGGGAATTCCATTCCCATTGAAGGGATAAAAGAAAACAGGCAGGGAGACATCAGGATTTACATTACAGACAATGCAAATGTCTTTAAGGTCACGGGGTGGAAGCCGGCGATAGGCGTGGAAGGTATTATAGAAGATATTTCTGAATGGATAAAAGAAAATAAAGATAAACTTGGAGGGGTACTTGCATGAAGAGTGTTCTAATTACGGGCTCAGCGGGCCTGATTGGGAGTGAGACAGTGGAGTTTTTTTCCCAACAATTTGATCTCGTTGTGGGGATTGATAATAACAGGAGAGAGTATTTTTTTGGACCGGATGCCTCAACCGTATGGAACAGGGAGCGATTAGAGAGGGAAATTAGTAACTACAGGCATTATGAGGTGGACATTAGAGATAAAGAAGGTGTGGAGAAGATCTTCGCCGAATACGGGACAGACCTAAAACTAATTGTCCATACGGCAGCACAGCCGAGTCATGACTGGGCGGCAAAAGAGCCTTTTGAGGATTTTACAGTTAATGCGAATGGGACCCTGGTGATGCTGGAGATGACACGGAAATACATCCCTGATACGGTTTTCATTTTTACTTCTACCAATAAGGTTTACGGAGATGCACCCAATTATCTGCCGCTGGTTGAGCGGGAAACCCGGTGGGAGATAGACGAGAACCATGATTACTATGAAAACGGAATCGACGAGAACATGAGCATCGATCAGACGAAGCATTCCCTGTTCGGCGCGAGTAAGGTGGCTGCGGATATCCTGGTCCAGGAATACGGCAGATATTTTGGGATGAAGACCGGGGTTTTCAGGGGAGGATGCCTGACAGGGCCAAAGCACAGCGGGACCGAATTGCACGGGTTTTTGAGTTATTTGATGAAATGTGCCGTTACGGGTGAACCCTATACCGTCTTTGGATACAAGGGCAAGCAGGTAAGGGATAATATCCATAGCTATGATCTCGTGAACATGTTCTGGCATTTTTATTGTAATCCCCGCATCGGCGAAGTCTATAACGCCGGCGGCAGCCGCTTCAGTAGCTGCTCAATGCTGGAGGCAATTGATGCCTGTGAAAAGATTGTCGGTAAGAAGATGAACTGGTCCTATTCAGAGACAAATCGTATTGGGGATCACATCTGGTGGATCAGTGATGTTTCTAAGTTCAAAAAACACTATCCAGATTGGGATTTTACGTACAATATGAGCGATATATTGGAACAGATATATGTCCAGATGAGAGAACGGGTATGAAGCTCTCTGTTGTAATTCCCGCCCATAATGAAGAGGGGTGTATTGAGGACACGGTTCTCAATATGCTCGATCTACTGAAAAAGGAATCCCTCGATTTTGAAATCCTGGTCGTTAATGACCATAGTACGGATTCCACAAAGGATATTTTACAGCGTCTAACACGTAGATACCCTGAAGTAGCTTTTGTTGATAACGGATATTCCAATGGATTCGGACTTGCAGTGCGAGCTGGATTAGATAATTTTAGCGGGGATGCGGTTGCCATAGTGATGGCAGATGCCTCGGATGATCCGAGAGATGTTGTAAGGTTTTTTCGGAAACTGGAGGAGGGGTATGATTGTGTGTTCGGTTCGAGATTCATAAAGGGGGGGCGGACGTACGATTATCCAGCCTTTAAGTTGATCATGAACCGGTTCGCCAATTTTTTCATCAAGATCGTCTTTGGCATGCGCTATAATGATACCACCAATGCATTCAAGATGTATCGTCGTAAAACCATTGCAGGGCTTAGACCTTTTTTGAGTCATCATTTCAATTTAACCGTAGAATTGCCGCTCAAGGCAATTACGAGGGGATATTCCTACGCTGTTCTCCCCAATTCATGGACAAATCGCAAGAGCGGGGAGTCAAAGCTGAAATTGAAGGAAATGGGCAGTCGCTATCTGTTCATTGTTTTATACTGCCTTATTGAGAAGTGGCTCTCAGTAGGGGACTACAAGAAGGGCAGGCAAAGTCCCTTGAATCCGTAATAATGAGGGACATGGTTACATTATGAAAAATCTATGTGCTCTGAACAAATAGCCGCCCCGGTTCAATACGCTGCGCTGTCTTTCGGAATTGAACCGGGTAAACCGCAAGACGCTAAGGTTTTTTTGTTGGTTTTATTCTGATGCTGAAAGAAAAATCAATACCAGAACAGGCCGGGCTCTGACGGGCGACTGCAAATCCAATGAAGTTTATTATGGGACAGTATGACCATTGAACATGCTAAAGCCAACGCAGGCTTGGAATGTGAATAGGGGACGTAATTACATTGTGAACTTATGTGCTCTGGACAAATAGCCGCAAAAAGGCGCAAGAGGCGCAAAAGTGTATCTCACAGAGGCACCCTAATTAAATAGAAGCCAAAGAGATTTAACGGGGCAGGCAGGGATCAGAGATTGTCAAATAGTTGAATGGTTGAGTCGTTGAGTTGGAAAATGTCGATCCGGGTATCAGAGCGATGTTATTCAGCGTACCATCGAAAAATTGATCGCTTTTGAGCAGGATCGCGTACGACATGAGTCGTCCAAATTAAGGGCCTGTTTGCAGGCCTTTGAATCGCGGTACAAGATGTCGTCGGCTGATTTTTATCGGCAGTATGAGCAGGGGAAACTTGCTGACACCGCTGATTTCATGGAATGGAGTTCGTTTTATGACATGGCTCAATCTGTCCAGCAGCATCTTAATCGGCTTACTGGGGAGTCTCATTGATGCTTGCTCAAACGCATTTAGCCGAAATAAAAGCGCGCCTCTCCTCAAGCCCTATTGTGGAGACAATAAGTGTGTCGGTGGAGCATGCTGGGCAGGGGTATGGAAAACTTAAAAAGCGGCTTGGGCGACAGGAGAAAGGATGTCCTGTTCGTTGGGTACCAGACCAGGGTAACACCGGGCCGGGATATTCTTAGCTATGATATGGAAGCACAAATCCCGACTTTGGCGTTTCCTTGGACTTTAAAGGCATATTGGTTGACAATGTAAAGCAACCGATGTACACTGAAATACATGCCTAATAGATATTACGAATTCGAATGGGATGACTTTAACTCGGGTAAGAATCTTCAAAAACATGGTGTCGGCGACCTTGAAATTGAGCAGGTTTTTAGCAATCCTTACGTTATCATGGAACATAAACGGTTTCCTGATCGAAAGATAGTGCTTGGGGTGACACACGGGGGACGATACTTGTTCATGTCCATTCAACATCTGTCGAAAATTTACTGTAGGCCAATCCATGCCCGGGACATGAAGAAGGGGGAAAAGAAAGCATATATGAAAGCCATAGGCATTGACAGGAGGTAGTTATGACCGGGAAAAGTCGGACAAAGAAAGATATTGAAATTGATCAACTGACTGAAAGTGATTCGTTCTCAGATGCTGATATCGGTTCTACAGAAGTTGTTTTCCCTTCAAGGGTGAAAAAGATACCCGTCAACATGCGGTTAGAGCCCGACGCTGTTAAGTTTGCCAAACAACTCGCGCAGCTGAAGCATCTCGACGGCTATACACAACTGATGCGCATCTATATTTGGGAGGGAATTGAGCGTGACCGAAGAATGTTGGACCAGGATGGATGATTGATTCTTGGCTGTGTTCCTTACGCCTTAAGCCTTGAGCCTTACGCCTTCGTCAGATGAATAGGATGAATTTCCTGGCGGAAACGTGTGAATAGGGGACGTAATTACATTGTGAACTTATGTGCTCCGGACAAATAGCCGCTCCGGTTAAATAAAGGTAAAAGCGGATTTAATCCACAGATTTCGCAGATTAAACGGATTACTCTCTCGGCGGAAATGCGATAGGAGAGATAAAACACTCATTCTGATACCCCGCTGCGGCGGGGTAGTTCATCTGGGTAAACTGGGTAAACAAAAAGGCGCAAAAAACAGTATCTCACAGAGGCACCCCAGTTAAATAGAAGCCAAAGAGATTTAACGGGGCAGGCAGGGATCACAGAGTTTTTGCTTTTCTCTGTGCACTCCGCGAGCTCTGCCTGCCCCGTAGCTCCGGGAGATGGTACTGGGGTGAGAGATTTAATGGCCCAAGTTAGAACCAAGCCCAAATATTTTTGAAAAATCCATGAGAAAATGGTAATAACAGAGATCGTTAAATCGTTAAGTGGTTGAGTCGTTGAGTTGGAACATGTGGGTTCGGGACGGGCGACAAATGCTAACGGCGTTTTCTTCACCCCGTTGGTTCCCCTGTTTAGTGACAGGAAGGTGGCCAATGGGTTTCGGCCTTGTGAGGTGCGCTAATCTCCTTTATAATATTGAAAACTTTTAGAAGGCGGGATCATGGTTGATATTGCTAATCCGCATGACAGATTTTTCAAGGAAGTGCTTTCACGTCAAGAGGTTGCCCGGGATTTCATTGTTCACTATCTCCCTTCTGACATCGTTGGCCTTTTGGACTTGGAGTCTCTGGAAATACGGAAAGACAGCTTTATTGACAAAGAGCTTAAGGAGTATTTTTCTGATATCCTTTACGGCGTCGATATGAAAGGGGGCCGGTCATCCTATGTTTATGTTTTGTTTGAACATAAGAGTTATCCTGAGCCCTTGATCGGTTTGCATCTTCTACGCTATATGGTGCGGATATGGGAGCAGGCCATAAAGTTAGGTGAGACAAGGCCGCTTCCCCCTGTGATCCCTGTAGTGGTATATCACGGGAGATCAAAATGGAAAGTGGGCCCTGAATTCCAGGATCTTTTTGATATTCCCGAGGCAATGGAAGGGGTGTTGCCTGATTTTGGATACCTCCTGTGCGACCTTACGCAATACAGCGATGAGGAGATCCGGGGGGCGGTTACATTGAAGGCCGCCTTTCTCCTCATGAAGCATATTTTCTCAGAGGATCTGGCAGATCGGCTACCGGAGATCTTGGGGTTTCTAAGGGATCTCATGAACAAGCGAAGCGGTCTTGAATATCTTGAGACGGTGTTAAGATATGTCGCCTCGGGCTCGGATCATATTAGGGAAGAGGAGATCGAAAGAGGGCTCGATCAAGTTTTGAGAGAAAAGGAGGGGAACATTATGCCTACTGTAGCAGAACAATGGATTGAACAGGGTATGCAGCGGGGTATGCAACAGGGTATGAAGCAGGGTATGCAGCAGGGTATGCAGCAGGGTATTTTGCAGGCCTCGAGAGGGGCTTTGATCGAAGTTTTGGAGGACCGTTTTGAAACGGTTTCCCAAACGCTTAGAAACAGGCTGAAGAAGATAAATGATCCTGATGTGCTTAAGTCCCTGCATAAGAAAGCCCTCCATGCCGTTTCATTAGAAGCATTCAAAGATGAGATTGAAGCCCTATTGGCGTAAGCTTTAGCGAAATGAGGGGCATTATGAAGGACAAATAGCCACCCCGATTACATGGGAAGACTACGACTTAACCCCGGTTAATAAAAGCAAAAGCGGATTTAATCCACAGATTTCGCAGATTACACGGATTACTCTAATTACTTGAAGTGCGAGGGGGTCATATATCATAACCCCCTAAATGCGGAATCTGTAGGGTTTAATTCCCCGTTCCGCCTTGGCGGAACTGCGATAGGAAAGATAGAACACTCATTTTGATACCCCGCTGCTTGCGGCGGGGTAGTTCATCTGGGTAAACTGGGTAAACAAAAAGGCGTAAGAGGCGCAAAAATGTATCTCACAGAGGCACCCCAGTTAAATAGAAGCCAAAGAGATTTAACGGGGCAGGCAGAGATCATAGAGGTTTAGTTTGAAATTAGGAGAGAGGAAAGAGGAAAGGGGAAAGATAAGGGGGGCAAACTTGTTCTTGGCTCATGTTTGGATTTTGGATCCAGGGATGCATATCGGGCCATTATCCTGGCTGGCCGCGGCATGTGTGACGGCGGCAGGATTGTGGAGCATTTAAAAAGGGAGAAAAAAAGCAGATGTGAAGGCCATAGGCATTGACAGGAGGCAGAGCTATGAGTGTAACGATTAAGAGTGCTATTCAACCTTTGATCAGCAAAGGGATTTTCAATACGGAAGAGGAAGCCATCCGGGTGCTTTTGTTAGACTATATCCTCCGGAACATTGCCGGGCGCAGACGCGAAATAAGGCGGCTTGAGCGGAAATATGGGATGCATTTCGATCGATTCAGGGAGTATATCCATGAGAGATCGGTCCTGCTGGAAAGTGGTAATTTGTCGCCAGAAGAACGCCGGACCCTGGGCCAGGCCATTATGCAAAATGAGGACGATTGGCTGGACTGGAAGGCAGCCCAAGAGATGTTGGAGAGCTGGATTGGCGTGCGCAGGGAGGTAGCAGCTTGAGATCTTTCTCCTCTCTCCTGGGTCGTGTGATGGCTATCCTTGAGGCACACCCTTCGTGTAAACGAGCTACTGTGGTAGAGACGAAAATGTTTTCGTCTGCCCAGTTCTTCTTCAAGGTCAGGGCAGATTTCGTGAAAGGAAGCTATTTCCAGGCTCGTATATATTACAATCATGGGCACATGGACTATGCATACCAGCTTTTTTCCCGTGTTCCAATCTTGCGCTGGGATAATAAAGAGGAATTCCGCCATCTGAAGTCCTATCCACATCATCAACATGATGACAAAGGGCAGGTTAAGGCATCCCCTCTTACAGGCGATCCGGTTAAAGACATCAAATTCGTACTCGACGAGATTGATTCATATCTCTCGGGGAAAACTGGATGAGTTTGAGATGACAGGGGTCAAAGCTACTCTTGACTCATGTTGTGAAGTCAACGTACAAGGCGCAAAAAACAGTCTCTCACAGAGGCACCCCAGTTAAATAGAAGCCAAAGAGATTTAACGGGGCAGGCAGGGATCAGAGGGGTTAGTTTGAAATTAGGAGAGAGGAAAGAGAAAAGAGGAAAGGGGAAAGGGGAAAGATAAGGGGGGCAAACGTGCTCTTGACTCATGTTTGGGTTTTGGATCGAGGGATGAATATAGGGCCAGAGTAACACTGGACCGCGATATTCTCAGGTATGATAGCGAACCACAAATCGCGACTTTGGCGTTTCCCTGTGGCGTGAGCCTTTTCAGTTGACACCCAAGCCTAATTTCTCTATTCTTAATTCTCTTTTCCGCCTTGGCGGAACTGCGATAGGGAAGATAAAACACGCATCTTGATACCCCGCTGCTTGCGGGGTAGTTCATTTTAGACTTGTGAAATGCCATTTAGGGGGATCTCGGTTAGACACTGTTTATTAGATTGGGGTTTATAATTTAACGGCTTGAACTGACATAATGATTTAAAAATTTTTATTGAATTGGGGGCAATTATGAGAAGAACAGTGGTATTTTTTGTAGTTATCGGTTTTGTGTTGGTTTCGTACGGGAATCTTATCGCAGAAGAAAAGAAGATCGTAAAAACAAGCCTCAAGACTCAAAAGGAAAAAGTAAGTTACGCCATCGGGCTCAAATTGGGAAAGAAATTCAGGTTCGATGGGGTTGATATTGACCTGGATGTGTTTTTGCAGGGAGTCAATGACGGTATGACAAAGGAGAAATTCCTTTTGAAGGATGATGAAATAGTAAATGTCATGAAGGCGTTTCGGGAAGACATAATGGAAAAGGCAAAGAAAACTAAGCAGGAGTCTATCGAAAAAAATAAGAAGGAAGGAGAGGCGTTTCTTGCCGAAAACAAGAAGGCTGAAGGAGTCGTAACGCTCGATAGCGGGCTTCAATATAAAGTCATCAAGGCCGGAAAAGGAGCAAGTCCAGGGCCGAATGATACGGTAAGCGTAACTTTTAAAGGTACTACCCTGGACGGGAAAACAGTTGGCAGTTCGTTAAAACAGGCGAGACCGAGTACTTTTAAGGTTAACGGTGTTATTAAAGGATGGGCGGAAGCATTGCAATTGATGAATCCTGGTTCAAAGTGGAAGTTATTTGTCCCTTCCCATCTCGCTTGGGGTGAAAAAGGTTCAAGCGCTGTTGATCCCAATGCTACCCTGATACTTGAAATTGAGCTTATCAGTTTCGTGCCATCTGTAGAATCAGATAAAAAGACAGACAAAAAAACAAATAAGACTCCCTAACCCCGGATAAACCGGAACCAAACAGGTCTCGCGCAAAGACGCAAAGGGCTAAAACGTATCATTCCGCCCACTATGGCTATATGAGAAATCTTTCGCAAACATGATCTGATTTGAATAAATAGGTGCTAAACACCAGGGGCAGCCTACCTCGGCATCAGCCATTGAATCCTAATGAGTAATGAGGGACATGGTTACATTATGAATAATCTATGTGCTCTGGACAAATAGCCGCCCCGGTAAGGATACCCCTTCAATGTCTTTGAATCGTGAGGTTTAGGATTTGACATTAATGAAAAAATCTTTGTTGAAACCTGCTTGAACCGTTTGGGTGGCAGTTGATCGAGAAAGGCTATCGCTTTTTTGGTTAAATCAAGCCTGAGCATGCTTTCCACTCATAAAAACCATTGATTCTTTTGATCCAACATATCCATCGGTCTCAGCCCTTGCTGTCTTTTTATCCCAATAGGCATCTTCAATTTGCGTCAGGCGCTCATATTCCTCAAAGGCTACCAGCACAATGGTCTTACGACCCGTTTTTTCAACAATAACAGGTTTTTTCCTTGCGATATCAGAATATTTTCCAAACTTATTTTTTACTTCTGTTGCCGTGGCTTCCATGTTAACCCCCTTTATCAATTTTGACTATTTTAATTATTTTGATTAAAATAGTCAAAACCTTAAAATCTTTTAAAGAGATCACAGAGGTTTTTGCTCTTCTCTGTGCCTGCGGTGAAATGCATAGCAGCACAGGTCGAAATCATTTATTCTTGATAAATCCATTAGAAAATGATAATGAATAAAGATTCACCGATTAACCAAAGCTGCAGTCGTTAAAGTGAGGAGTTTTGTATGGATGATGAAAAAGACCAGGAAGGCCTGACTTTAGACAAAAAGACCATTGATGTCTTAGTGGCCCATATCATTCCTACGTCCAAATACTTCGAGGCCCGTTTTGACCACATGCAGAGTCAGATTCATGGTCTGAAAGACGATCTGAAGGATTTTCGTGGCGACGTAGATAAGCGATTTGATACGATCAAATCGGATATGGATCAACGTTTCGGGCAGGTGGACAGGCGTTTCGAGCAAGTTATCGCATCTATAGATCGGTTGACAGACAAATTGGACTATCGGGATGAAAAGCAAAGGGGTTTCACTTTACGCATGTTTTCGATTGCCATCGGCATTTCTATTCTCGGAGCGCTGGGAACTTTCCTGAAGTCCCTCGGGTTGTTCTGACAAATTCCGGAACTCCTCATTTCTTGCACTATCTTGAATATCTCCCCTGTGATCAGAATGGCGCTTAATTTTTGCGCAAAGGCGCAAAAGACGCAAAAAGAGGTCTCTCACAGAGGCACCCCGTAGTTAAATAGAAGCCAAAGAGATTTAACGGGGCAGGCAGGGATCACAGAGAAAAAAAATGTTGAAAAAATGAAGTTAATGCTTCATAAACGTTAAGAAGAAATTAAACCCATGAAGGAGGGAACCTATGGTGCCCATATTGTTTATTTCAGCCCTGTGTCTGTTTGCCCCGCTCGTTTTTGTAAACCAAGCCCATGCCTATATAGATCCGGCAACGGGTAGTATGGTCATTCAGGCGGTCATTGCGGTTGTGGCGGCGGCAAGTGTCACGATTGGCATATGCTGGAAGAGAGTGAGGCTGTTTCTGTCTAATTTGTTTGGCCGGAAAAAGGATGAATAGAGGTGCAGGACGTTACCGGAATGGTCGCCAATGCCGGGTCATTCAGAGACCCTTCAGGTCAGATCTTTAGTGAAGATGGCCGGATCTACCGGAGCATCTTTGCGCCCGGTGTACGGGATTTCGAGTCAGCGAGAGATGCCGGGGTCTATGCCAGTCTCATGGAGAGAGGGCTGTTGGTTTCCCATGAGGAGGTGACGGTTGGCGCATTGGCCCCTGAGGGCACCGTCATCTGTTTGTCTCATCCCCGTCTGCCGATGATCAGCTATCCATGGGAATGGCCTTTTTCTCTGCTCAAAGAAGCGGCCCTCATCCACATGGAGGCCATGGAGATGATCCTGCCCCGGGGTTTCTGGCTTCGGGATGCCACTGCCTTCAATGCGCAGTTTGACGGAAAGCGTGTGGTCCTGATTGATACGTTGTCTGTGGGCAAAAGGATCCCTGAAAGTCCCTGGGTGGCCTATGGCCAGTTCTGTTCACACTTCCTGGCGCCCTTGGCTATGGCGGCCTATGGCGACATTCGTATGCTCTCCCTCTGGCGGAATTATATCGATGGTTTTCCTTTGGACCTGGCGGCAGGCATGGTGCCCTTTTGGAAGCGATGCCGACCAGGGCTTTTCATGCACCTTACGCTGCATGCCAGGGCCCAGACCATGGCAGATAAAAAAGAGGACATTGGCAAAACAGAGGTCGTCAAGCAGCCAAAGGTCAGCGACCGTGGTCTCATCGGTCTGATACGCTCCCTGCGCCGAACCATTGAGGGAATCGGGTGGAAACGCTCTTCCAAGGTATGGGAGGCCTACGGTGATATCCGTACGTACCAGGCCGAAGATGTGACCAGGAAGTCTGAATATGTGGATAAGGTGGTGCAGGCGCTGAACCCTGATATGGTGTGGGATTTGGGGGCCAATACCGGGGAATTCTCCCTGATCGCAGCCTCTCATGGGGCGTTTGTGGTGAGTATTGACGGAGACCCGGCCTGTACGGAATATCTTTACAAAAAGGCGTCATCAGGTGATGAGTCCAGGAAGATTCTTCCCCTGACCATGGACCTTGCCAACCCCTCTCCGGGGCTTGGCTGGGACAGCCGTGAACGGTTAAGCCTGGCCGACCGAGGTCCTGCAGATCTGGTTCTGGCGCTGGCCCTTCTCCACCACCTGGTTCTTTCCGCCTGTGTCCCACTCTGGATGATCGCAAAATGGCTCGGGACACTCGGAGAACATCTCCTGGTGGAGTTTGTACCGCCTGATGATCCCATGGTTCAGAAACTCATCAGAAACAGGAGAGGAGAACACCTGCCTTACGATCTGCAGGTGTTTAAGGCAAGCCTTGGAGAAATCTTTCGTTTTCAGGACGAGATGGCGCTCCCGAACGGCCGAACATTATTCCTATTGAAGCGTGTCTAAAGGCACGCCCTAAAAGTCCTTAGGCATCTTTTTCACGCGACCCTGCCCCTGTAAATCTTCCAGTCTACCAGCCTGAGACCTTTGAAAAAGATAAGGGGGGTCAAAACTACTCTGGACTCATGTTGTGAAGTCAACGTACAAATAGCCGCCCCTGTTAAATAAAGGCAAAAGCGGATTTAACTGGGTAAACTGGGTAACCTGGGCCCCGATAGCGGGATTTACGCTACCCTTCGACAGGCAAAAAGGCACAGAAGTGATTTCTAACAGAGGCACCCCAGTTAAATAGAAGCCAAAGAGATTTAACGGGACAGGCAGGGATCAGAGATTGTCAAATGGTTGAGTCGTTGAATCGTTTTTTCAAAGACCCTTTTAGGACCGCCATGCAAGCCACCCCTTCGAGGGGTGGTTGATTTGGTATAGTTAAAAAGGCTACCCAAGAATGAGAAAGTTTGTTGCTTTGTGCGGGAATGTCATTGACCGTTACGGTCTGATGACTTTTTGCATTGTCCTGTGGCTCATGATCATGTTTACCTTTGCCCTCCTGATGTATCTATTGGATTACGGGGGGACGATATTTTCAGGGCTGAAGGACACTATTCACTATCTCCTTGATTTCACGCTCCCTCTGAGCACATTGATTTCCTGGGTATCGTGGATTGCCGCGGGCGTTGCCGGTCTGTCCATAGTCTATCTCCTCAGTCAGAGGCTTTATCTCCATCGCCTGTCTCAGGATGACCCTCTATTCCTTCCCAAGACGACACTACTGATGTTTGTTATCCTATTCCGCCTCCTGTGGTCAGTGCCCTCCGTGAACGCTACGATTATTCTCATGTTTTACGACGGCTCAGGCATTTGTCAACTTATCCTGTTGATTATGTTTATGGGTCTGACGATCAATTTCCTGCAATTCCTCAGCCTTCAGAATGAATACAAAGGCTTTTTGAAAACAAGGTCAAAACTTGCCGCTCGTTCGCCTGATAATCAAGACCAACTCGAGCCGATAAGCCAGGTCATGAATGAATCAGGGGGGATTCTAAACCGAAAGTGGAGAAACCTGTCCCAGACCCTGCAGAATGCCATTTATACGGATTATGAAATACTCGTCTCTTTTCCTGATGAGCATGAGCTGCTCAAGGAATCGAAAATCTCCTTTGTCATAAAGATATTACCCCTGCTTGGCATGGTCGGAACGGTCCTTGGGTTCACCTTAGCCGTAGTGGGCATGGAGAGCGCAGCCTCTACCATGAATGACTTTGCATCCTTCAAAGGAAATTTATTGAACGCCTTAGGGGGCATGAAAACCGCTTTTCTTACCACGCTAACCGGGATGATAGCCATGATCTTTGTCATGTGGCTTAATTCGTTGATTGAAGAATCACGCCGGCATATCCTTCTGCTTGAGACTGAATTCCTTTTCATAAGTCTATTTCTTCCGTGGCAGAAGCATCAAAGAGAAAAAGAGAACAGCCCGACACAGGATGAGGCTTCCCGGCGCTATGTGAAGATCTAAACGGATTGTGCTTTTTAACCGTCCTCTTATCGAGGAGATCAGGAACTCTGAGGATGGTTCGAGGCTTGTTTCGTCATGAAAAGATATTTCAAGGCAGATGATAACAGGGGTGATTTTTCAACCACATTTGCTGATATGGTTTTCGGGTTGCTGTTCGTCTTTTTCCTGCTGACAATAGCCATGGTCTTTAACCGCTCGGATGTTGACGCCTTTCAAGAAAAGATTGACGGGATCCGAAAAGAGGTTGATGAAAGGGATAGTGCCCTTACGGCAATTAAAAGAAAATATGACGACCTGAAAGAGATTATCGGCCGACTGGAAAAGGAGAAGAAAAGAAAGAATAAGGCCCTTGAAGGCCTCCGGAAGCAACACCGAGGGCTTGAGGAGAGGTACAAATCGCTCCATGCCTCATTGAAAACATGTGATGACGAGTACGACAGGTTAAGACAGGTACAGAAAGAAAATATCATTTTAAGGAGCGATCTTGAGGGCCTTCAGAAAAAGTACGATACCCTTCGAGAGGAATACAGGGATCTCGAGCAGACAAGAGATGATCTTGAGACCTTAGAAAGAATGTACGATGCCCTCCGCAGGAAATGCAACAGGGTGGAAAGCGAGAGAGGGAGGCTCGAAAAGGAGGTTAAGGGAATAAAGGGTCTGATCGCAAAAATAAAAAAGATCCTGAAAAAGGGAGGGCTTGTAGAGATTTTAGCTGAAGTGGCAAGAATGGAGAAAGAGCTGGCGAGGAAAGACAAACAGAAAGGATCTAAATCCGGAGAAGACGAGGTTCCCAACGATTACACACTGTGGGTCGAATTGTGCGGTTACCGGGACTGGGACCTGGAGATAGATGCGGAGTTATGGCAGGGTGAAGTCCGTATAGACAGACATGATAGAATCACATCGGACGAAATAATCAAGCTTGCAAGGGAGCTCTTGGAGATCTACAAATTTGAATCGGAATCCTATTCAGATGAGGAGAAAAAGAAGCATCGACCAAAAATCTTTTTGTCAGTCCATCCCGAAACTCAGTATGGAGTGGTGCAGGAATTCTTAAAGAAAGTGAGAAAGATCATCGCCGTTACTATTGTCTCCTGGGAAGAAAGATAGAAGTGATGTCGTATGAAATGAATGGTCTGTAGACGTCAGATTCTCGTCAACAGGGGCGGCAACCTAAAGACCGTAACAGATAAAGAGGATACTTTCCTATGTTAGACCTGATGGAAAAAAATGGTTGGAAATGATTAAAGCGTTTTTGAAACTGAGTCCTGAAGAAAGGGCGGCTGAAGCAGAAAAGCGCCTGGATGAGATTTTAGAAAGGATGGCACGCATCCATAACATTTCACAAGAAGAGGCATATGAAAAGCTTATTAGAAATCGTAACGAGATGCATTGATGATTTTTCAGAAAGATGAAGCCTTTGACTCGGCTCGTTTAATCAGGCATAATAGAAATTAAGGAGGGCGATTTTTTTGAATCTATTTTTGATTAAGCCGCAAAAAGGCGCAAAATTCGCAAAATTTGAGAATCGCATTTTTCTTGTTGCGTTCTTGGTGTGCATGTCGCTTTTGTTTATTTCCCCTGCTTTGGGGAAGGAAATTTCGATCATGATTCCGAGAGACGTTCTTGCGCAACTCATTCGTGATACCCTGCCCGTTCACGTGCCCATCAAAGAGAAGGGATTCTCGGGCAATATTTGGATTGAATCGATCCAAAATCTGGTATTGGGGGATAATGAGGTTGGTTTCTTGGCAAATATCCGCGGAGAAGATATTCGCTATCTCAGAAAGATCCGTAATCGTCCCTTGGATTTGCGCTTTGGCAATATCAAGATGTTATTGAAATGTCGCGGTGCCCTTCGATATGACCCAGGGGTAAATACGCTGTTTGTGACGCCCTATGCCAAGGAAGAGATCGATAAGGAGAAGTCAAGCGGCATGATTATGGGGATTTCCCCGCTCATAGCGCTCCTCAGCGGTGTGGAGTATCCCCTGCGGCTTCAGGAATTAAAACCGATGATTACCCAACTCGGCGGTAAGAAATTAAAGATAGATTTGATAATCTCTGATATTCACACCAAGGATAATATGCTTTTTATTGATGTTAAACCTTCGATCGAGGCTCTTAAGTGAATGCGGAATGCGGAATGCGGAATGCGGAGTTGAGTTTTCGGGAAATGTTTGATGGCCTGCGCTTGAATTTCTTTTTCAACCCGAAATCCGAAATCCAATCCCGCCCTACGGGACCAAAATCGTTTTTGAGCGGGGTTTTGGTGCAAGCACTAATTATTTTTCTTTGCGTGGTGCTCCCCTATGGGGCCGCGGCAGACGGCGCCACTCTCCAGGTTCCTGAAGGCGGATACGCCACCATACAAGAGGCCATAGACGCGGCGTCAAATGGAGATACCGTGCTGGTTGCAGACGGCGTCTACAAGGGATTGGGCAACAGAAACCTTGATTTCAGGGGCAAGGCGATTGTTGTCAGATCGGAGAAAGGCCCGCGGCATACCATTATTAACTGCGAGGGCGAGGCCCGCGGCTTCTATTTCCATGGTTGGGAGAAAAGGACGTCGGTTGTTTCCGGGTTCACCATCACGCATGGGTATGATAAAGACGAGGGCGGTGGCATCTACTGCTACAAGTCCTCTCCTACCATCACCGACTGCAGGATCACGGAATGTACGGTTAGGTTAAAAGGGGGTGGGGTCTATTGCAGCGCTTCTTCCTCTCCGGTATTTGTCGACTGCACCATCAGCAATAACTCTTCGGAACAAGGCGGCGGGATGTATGTTTCCTTGTCTTCTCCCTCCTTGACCCGCTGTGTTATCTCCAACAACCGGGCAACAGGCGTGGGCGGCGGGGTCTACTCTTTTCTGTCCCCAATGACCCTCGACCGGTGCACGGTGAGCGGCAATGCGGCCCGGAACGCCGGGGGTGGCATTTATTGCAATGCCTCAAATCCGACAATAACCGGGTCGACTATCAGCGCCAACAGGGCCAATAGCCAAGGTGGGGGCATCTATTGCCTCTCTGCCTCCCCCGAGCTGACCAACTGTCTGATCACTGAAAACGGGGCAGGCCTTGGCGCAGGGATCTATAGCGCCGCATTATCTGTCCCGGAGCTGACCCATTGCCTCTTCAATGGGAATACGGCCACGGATCGGGGAGGCGCAGTCTACTGCAACCAATCGTCACCGACCATCATCAACAGCATCCTGTGGGGGGACAGTCCCGATGAGATATATGAGGAGGGATTTGCCTCCCCGCATGTCCATTACAGTGATATACAGGGTGATTATCCGGGCGAGGGGAACATCGATGCCGATCCGATGTTCTTAGGGGAGGAGGATTACCGCCTTCAAGCATCATCCCTTTGCCTTGACCATGGGGATAACCGCGCCCCCAAACTCCCCCTGACCGACAAAGACGGTAATGCCCGGATCATCAATGGCGTGGCGGATATGGGGGCCTTTGAGCTTACCCCCTATGCCCTCACTTCAACGGGCAGGGGACTGATCAGACACCCGGACGGCCTTTCCATACCGGTGATTCAGCATGCTGTAAAGGGGCATCTGGCATATGCCAAGGTAAAAGACGATAACGTGACCTTTGCCGGCTGGGCCGCTGATGCAAAGAACGCACAGCTCCCGGAGGCCGTGGTCATCTTCTTAGATGGCCGTTTTTTTTACGCAGACAAGACCGAGGTGGACCGCCCGGACGTTGCCAAATTCCTGAAGAATCCCGCCCTGAAGAAGACGGGTTTCAAGTTTGACCTGACATCCTCATTTCCGAACGATACACTGAGTCCGGAGGTCCGTCTCTTTGCTGTATCTAAAAAGGGTACGGCATCTGAACTCATTTACCCCAAGGGGTATCAGTGGGGAAAGAAATGGTATGTTTTATCCGGGAATCGATTGATCAGACACCCGGACAGCCTTTCCATACCGGTGGACCCAAAGGCCCTCAAGGGTCACCTTGCTGTTGCCAAGGCCAAAGGCGATCACGTGCGGTTTGCCGGTTGGGCCGCAGATGTCAAGGGGTCCCAAGTTCCGGAGGCCATTATGATCTTTGCAAATGGAGAGTCGGTTTTTTCAGGAACGTGTAATACAGATCGGCCGGACGTGGCAGAGGTATTCCACAATCCTGCGCTGAGAAACGCAGGTTTCAACTACGCTGTACCCAGGTCGTTATTTAAGGATATGGCAGGGGCTGATGTGAGGGTTTTTGCCCTGTCCAGGAAAGGTGTGGCCTCGGAACTCGTTTATCCCAAGGGGTATCCGTGGAGAAAGAAGTGGTATGCTTTGTCTGGGAATGGACTGATCAGACACCCGGACGGCACGTCCATACCCTTGGACCCGAAGGCCCTCAAGGGTCACCTTTCTGTTGCCAAGACAGAAGGCGATCGCGTGATGTTTGCCGGCTGGGCCGCAGATGTCAGGGACTCACAGGTTCCGGAAGCCGTTGTTATCTTTTTGGACGGCCAGTTTTTTTTCTCAGGCAGGACCGATATCAACCGGCCGGATGTTGCCAAATACCTGAAGAATCCCGCCTTGAAGAAGACAGGTTTCAAGTTTGACCTGACATTCTCTGCTCCTAACGATGCATCGGGTCCGGAGTTCCGTCTATTTGCCGTATCTAAAAAAGGCGTTGCCTCTGAATTAATATATCCCAAGGGATACCAATGGGGTAAGAAGTAGGAACGGGAAGGAAAATTTATGGCAAGAAAGGTTTCCAAAGACAAAAAAAACATTTCCATCTGGAAATTCATCATTATCTATGTGGTGCTGATGGGTTTTTTTATGACACTTATCGGCTTAGAATCGATAAAAAAAGTGATGGACATCAATGGGTTATATACGCATATGATTATCTATTTCACCGAGTTATTCCTAAAGCCCTTTGGCGTTGTCCAGGGAATCAGCGGCTCAGTCATCAATGTGAAAGGGATGTCCATGGATGTTCGCTTCGGATGTAACGGCCTGGAGGCATTTCTCATCTATATGGTGGGGGTTCTTTCGTTTCCTGCCGGTTTTCAGAAAAAAATAGTCGGGGTTGTCGGGGGGTTTCTTGTTCTCCAGGTCCTGAATATTCTGAGGATAGGCCTTCTCGGGCTCAGCGGGGTCTATTTAGCAAACTACTTTAAATTTATTCACATTTATGTTGCCCAGGGCCTGATGATTGCCATCGCACTCGTTATCTTCCTTGTCTGGCTCAATTATGCGATTAAGGAATAAAATACTTCTTGGGCTGGCCGTTTTTCTTGTGTCCTATCCGGTTTTTTTGGTCCTATGGATTCAGGTCAAACCCTATTACGGTTATGTTCTCACGCAGGTAGGTGCGCGGTTGGCCGCCTCGACCACGGGGCTTCGTATAGAAGATGTCCGGCATGGGAAAGAAAAAGCGGCAGTAATCTTTACAGATCAAATCATGACAGGGGACGGGTTAACAGATCTCTTTCTTGATTTGAAAATTGCGGTATCAGATTACTCATTCAATGTTCCTCTGACTTTTGCTTTGGTGGTCGGGTTATTTCCTTTCTTCAAGTGGCGAAAGCGGACCCTTATTGAAGCATGTGTGATCTTAATATTCATTCATCTGTCTTATATCTATTTCTTCTGCATCCTTCAGCTCTTTTATAAATTGACCCAGGCAGGCATCACGACGACCTCTAAGCCCGTTCAATTCTTCTTGCAGTTTATGTGGGCATTTACAGATAATATGGTGATCCGGTTTGAACCCTTTTTGCTGGCTGTTTATCTCTGGCTCAGAAACAGGTCGCATACTTTTTACTCACGCAAAGCCGCAGCAGGGACACCGGCGAAGACGCAAAGATAAAAAACTATGACAGACCTCGCTAAGTAGTTGAGTAGTTGAGAGGTTAAGTAGTTATTATTATTCGAATTCATATAACTTTAGGCATTTTTGATCATTGCAGGGCTTTTTAGGGTGCGAATAGACTGTAGGTTTTCTTTGCGCCTTCGCCGGTGTCCCTGCTGCGGCTTTGCGTGAGACATTTTCTGCTCCGGTTTATCCGGGTTAGGTCAATATGGAACGTACCCTTTATTTAAAACTCTTTATCAAATCAAACAGAAAGGAGATTAAATTTATTCTTCTTTTTATTGGGCTCTTTTTTTTGGGCCAGACATTATATTACCTTATTTATCCCTTCACAGATCCTTTGCTGGTTCACGAACTCAACGCTAATGCAAGTTCAATGATTATTAACATGATTACGCCCGGGGAAAATAGCTTTGTTGAAGGGAGTCTGATCCGATCGGGAAATTTCAGGGTCCGGGTTATTGAGGGGTGTACAGGCACAGAGGGGATGTTGCTCCTTGTGGCGGCCATTTGGGCCTTCAAAATGAGTGTCCGAAAAAAGATATTGGGTTCTCTGGTCGGTTGTTTCATTGTGTACCTTTCTAATCTGATTCGGATCGTGGTTTTATATTACTGCCTCAAATACAGACCAGACATTTTTGAAATGGTGCATATCTATATCGGGCAGATATTGCTCATTTTCATTGCGCTGTTGTTCTTCATTTTGTGGACAGGTAACTTCGCCGGGACTAATGAAAAGCTCTCCAAGACGGCCTAAGACAAAAGTTTTTTATTTTCTTTTACGCCTCATTCTGGCCGGACTGTTCCTGTCTACTCTGTTGTACATGGCGGGACCTTTCTATATCCGCTTTTTTTTGCCTCTGATTTCTTACGAAATAGAAATCCTTAATCCGGAGTATGATATCAGGGAATTCTATCTTGATGATGAAAACCAGATTATGTACCAAATCAGGGTGGATCGGGTCGGGTTTGATCATAAGGGGAGTGCCTTGGGGGGGTCAGAAGTAAAGGCAGGCATCACGGGCAGGACCCTCTATATTTCTCCCTTCATCCTTTATTCCCTGCTGTTGGCGTGGCCGGGCTTATCCATTAGAGACAGGTTTAAGGCATTTCTGATTTCCGTCCCCCTCTTTATCGGCACACAGCTCATTGATATCCCTCTGGATGTGATCAACAGGGTCGAAGCGCCGTGGGCTGTCGAGTCTCTCAGCGGGCGGATCAGGGGATTCTGGTACTATTTGCTGAACAATGGCGGGAGGCAGTTTCTGGCATTCCTTGTGGCTCTATTATCTATCGCTTCGGTTCGTGTAATTTTCCCTTCCAATATCAAGGCCCCTGTAGGCCGGAATGATCCCTGCCCTTGCGGGAGTGGCAAGAAATTTAAAAAATGCTGTGGGAAATAGGGAGGCTCATGATTAGCCACAGACCCACCCCAGTACCATCTTCCGGAGCTACGGGGCAGGCACAGGCAGACACAGAGAAAGGCGGTTAAAGACATACATGAAAAATTATAAACTACTTTTGATAGTTTCGTAAAAACACTTTTATCTCGCGCAAAGGCGCAAAGAACGCCAAGATAAAACGAACAATGTCAATATGTTATCCCTGTGATCCCTGCGGACTCTGTGAGCATTCTGACTTTTTACGCGTTAATCATTTCTCAGTTCACGGATCATTTCATTCTTTTTCAGGTTTTCCCTTCTTTTTTAAAAACAGGACGAATGATGCTCCTTGATTATTGCGACCGTAGATCGTAATCTGAAATATATCATCACCTTTAACCAGCAGGATATTGATCTTTCCTCCTAAATCTTTTTCAGCCTCTAAGATCCACCCTCTATCGATCATTTCTTTTTTATAAAAGTCTGCGACGACCTGTGGAGTGTCCGCCAGCGAGGTAAGGATGACGCCAATCCCCCTGGGCGTTTTCATGACTTCCCGGACCTGAGCATTCGGATAAGGTGGGGCTGCTTTTTTGATCTCTTCAGGGATCTCCGCCTTTCCCCATGCCGCGGATGAAAGAATAAAAACAAAAATGATGCTTAGCAGAACAAAAATTTTGGATTTCATGCCTTACCTCCTCACTTTCAATCTTAGAATTTCTAAGAACGGTCAAATTAAAATGATAAAATCATACCTGGGATCGTACGCGTTACTTCACCAGTCTACGTGCCTTTACCCTAACCCGGATAAACCGGAACAGAAAAGGTCTCACGCAAAGCCGCAGCAGGGACACCGGCGAAGACGCAAAGAAAACCTACAGTCTATGGGCAACCCGAAAAAGGCCATCAAAAACAATTGGTAACCGGTGCCTGCCTTTTAACATTCAACCCCCTACTGCTTAACGCATATGCCAAAATAACGTCGTAGACCGATTTCAATAAACCAGGTCACAACGTTCTGTAAATTTTATGCAACGTTAGAGTTTACTAAGCGTGATAAGTTAGCATCCTTTTGAAACTCCGTCAACGAAATAATGTGAAACGGAATTCCGATATAAGAATAAAAAAATGTGATTTTATGGTTGAATGTTGTTCGGAATAGATCCAAAATACGCAATTTGAAGTGCAAAATTCTACATGAACCCCGGAACGGTTACTTAAATGGAAGAGGGAATCAGCGTCATTATTCCTACCTATAATGGCGGGAAAACATTTACGAGATGCCTTGAAAGGATCGGCCAACAGAGGTATGAGGGCCCGGTTCAGTTGATCGTTATTGATTCCGGCTCGACTGACGGCACCCCTGAGTTGGCTCAAAAAGCGGGCGCCCTGGTCAAAAGGATACATAAGAGACTATTCCATCATGCCAGGACAAGGAATGATGCCCTCCCTTTGGCCCGGTTCGACCAGGTCGTCTATACGGTTCAAGACGCCATCCCCTGTGCCGACACCTCGCTGGCGCATCTGGAAAAGGCCCTCATGGAGCATGACGTGGCCGCGGTGTACGCCGAACAGATCCCCCAGGACGATGCAACGCCCTATGCCCGGTTTGAAACCGAATCTATTCAATATGGCAGGGGACGGGAACCGGTTATCCATGCCCTTGAATCCTATGAGGCTTTTCAGCGGATGCCTTATCATGCGGCCTACCGATCCATCGGCCTGGACAATATATGTGCCATCTACAGGAAAGAGCTGTTAGAGAAAACGCCCTTTCCGGAGGTAGATTTTGCTGAGGATCTGGCGTGGGCCCTCAAGATTCTGCTCATGGGGCACAAGGTACTCTATCAGCCGGATATCAAGGTCAGGCATTCCCACAACCGTTCGCCCGGGTATGCGTTCAAACGTCAGGTCGTCAACTCGTTCTGGTGCGCCAAAATCATGGGACGTGTGGAAAAAGACCTGTCCTTTGTGACCGTCAAAGATCTCATGGCCTTGACCGGCGCCATAGAACGATCGGTTGACCTGCTCCGGGCTGAGATGTTTGAGCATAGCAAGGCATTCCCGCGCGATCGCAGGCGGTTCTCGGGGATCATAGACAGGGTTTCGAGAAAATACCCGCTCAGAAACAGGGTATGGGCGTTCCTCTATGACCATTTGTCCAAAAATTCGAAGCTTCAAAGGCCGGAGTTGGGGAAGATCGCGCAGGATGTGAGTGACCAGATCCAACAGGTTTTCTCTTATATCAAGGAAAATTACGAGGTATCGGGTGAAACCCCATTGATGGAAGTCCTTGAACTAACCGTGGCCAATGCCTTAGGGCGGCTCTACGGAGAGGTCTATGCCAGTCGTGTGGCGACGGGCCCTATGGATGCCCGCCTTGAGGCCTTTATGAGACCTTTTATGCGGGGCATATGATCGACTCATGTCTCCTGGGCGCACCACGCTTTTCGTTCAGGCACGATATAACGGCCAACAGCAGACGCCAACAGCAGATTTGATCCCCCTGTTCACTACATGGCCCGACACGAAACAGAAAACAGGCGTGTAAAAAAGTGCATTTCTTTGTTTTATTTGGTTGACAAGGGTGACAAATTGTAGTTTAAAATGTAGTTAGTGGAGAAGACCGTAGGCACTTTATTGCCTGTGAGAACGTTAATCCTGTTCATGGATAACCTTTAACAGCCTGTTTTTTTTGATTTTTTGCTGACATTCAATCGGCCTGCACCCGGCGCCCAATACCCCCAGGACCGGGCTGTGCGGGGAGGGCCTCATGTTACGAATGACGTGAATGAGGGGGTTTAAAAGGAG
>Ga0222657_1000180_pt1 | contig 42725 bp, 25 predicted proteins | sample AntAcemetagen474_FD_179858 | JGI IMG/M metagenome (GOLD analysis project Ga0222657, IMG submission 179858) | Saline water microbial communities from Ace Lake, Antarctica - #474 | ecosystem: Environmental > Aquatic > Non-marine Saline and Alkaline > Saline | place: Antarctica: Ace Lake... | reverse complement strand
ATTCATAACTTCGTTTTCTGCCAAAGTTAGCTTGTAAATCAAATCAAAAAATCAAAGAACGTTCTATTTATATTGTTTTTATTGTACTTTTAGAAGATTAAATATTTCTTAACGCATCACTATTGATCATTAATCACTAATCACTAACCACTATCCTAATCCCTTCAGTCGTTATCGTTATTTTCCGTTCTTTATACAAAGCTCCAATTGATTTTTTAAATGCCTTTTTACTGATGCCAAACTGTAAATAGATTTCATCGGGAGAGCTTTTATCTGTAATTGGTAAAAAGTCATCGTTTTCTTTTAGCAACCGGTATATCAACTCAGTGTTAGTATCACTATATTTATCGTACCCAATTGCCTGGATCGAAATATCGATCTTATTGTCGTCACGAATTTTCTTAACAAAGCCATTAAATTTATCTCCAATGTTAAGTTCTTTGAATATTTCGTTTTCAAAAATTAATCCTTTGTGTGTGTTATTTATTATTACTGAAAAGCCAAGATCAGTTTTTTGCATTACCAGCAACTCAACTTCATCTCCTTCCTGAATTGTTAGTGTTTCATTTTGCAGATGTTTTTCTATCTTGTTGCTGGCAAAAAGTCTATCTGTTTTTTTGTCTATATCCAGATAAACTACATACCACCTGCCTGCTTCCATTTTTTGTCTTTGTTCTTTAAAGGGGACCAGTAGTTCCTTTTCCATTCCCCAATCCAAAAAAGCACCAACATCTTCTATTGCTGTTACTTTCAACAGAGCAAATTCATGTAAAAGTATTTTAGGTTTTAGGTTAGTAGCTATTTTTCTTTCATTATGATCCAGGTAAACAAAAACCTCAATTTTATCCTCCGGTTCAAAATTTTCGGGGCAATATTTATTTGGGAGCAGAACTTCTTCACCGGATTCATCTCCGAGGTACAAGCCAAACTTTGTTTGCTTCAAAATTCTCAGTTCATTATATTTTCCTATTTCTATCACTTCTTGATTCTTAAAATGGTTCAAATCTTTTTACCCGATATTATCTAATTGATTGTCAAAACAATTGTAGAAAGCGTTCTGGTAAAGCCACTGGGGTCGAGGGCAATAATGTTTTCGAATACTATATTTTGCCCTCTATTTGTTCGTTTGATTTGTTCAATCATTTCATTGGTGAGATAAGAGTTTTTTGAATCATAATTATAAACTTTAAAACCCCTCTGTATTGTCATTGTAAAAGAACTTATTACAAAGGAATGGTCGAAATCAAAGTCTTCGGGCATTTTGGGAGATATTGCACCTGCAACAATCAAAAGCTCTCGTTTTACCACTCCTGAATTTTTACCTGCAATTGTAGCAACTGGAACAGGAATCCTTTTAACCCTGAACCTCTTTGACCCTAATTGCTTATATTCACCATTGATATTGGCTGAAATGGTGATTATCGCCTCTTTGCAGCCATGGGGCACATTCACTATATAATCTTTACTGTAATAGTCATACCCAATAGTACCACAAGAAATTACAGGTCTCAAATATTCACTGGGTATTCCAAAATTAGATATAGATACGGGATTAGGAACACCAATATAAAACACATTCATTTTTTTTGCTGATATTGTAAAAGAAGGTTTAGTAACAAAGTATTCGCTATTAAAATGATAATCATTTACAGTACCGTCGCTTGATCTTGCCCTTACAAAACCTGCATATCTTTTCAAGCCTTCTGACATGGCAGGGAATTTCATTTTAATTTTCCCTGGTTTGTTATCAAGTAATATAGCTTGCGTATAGTCTGTTACGGGTAAATAACTAATACCTTCCATAAAGTACACTTCCGGGCTTTGACATGTGTCGTAGGCTGCAACAATTATTTCAACTTCATAGTAATCGCCCAGAAAAACAAAATTACTCTTGGGTAGAACCTTGGCTTCTATTTTGTCAAACTTAAAGTCACCTTTCCCAATTGATTTATACAATGACGTAACAACTTCATATTCTGCGTTATAAACATCTAATATAAATTTATTCAAAATAGCAATATCAGCGACAAGGATTGTATTATAAAAATAGTATGTCTCCCAGCCTAACTCTTTACCATCTGCATCATAGTATGGACCAATGGTGGTGAGTCCAAGGTTCACATCATCCAGATCTTTTGGATCGACGAATTCGATCATCATTTCCCGATAGTTATTTATTTTTTCTTTTAACACTTTGGCAACACCATCAGAGCCATCTCCGGAAACGCCTATAAAATAATTTGTGGGTATAGTGTTATTCTCTTTATGCTCTATATCAATAAGAGCGATAACTTTGGCAGAATCAAGTGGTATATCTTCAGTTTCAGAAATTACTTCATATTTTATATTTTCAAGATACTTAACCAATTCAGCTGAAATCAATTTTGCTTCTTTTGCTTTGTCCCAGAATGGCTTTACTTTAACCTGATTCAACAGATAATTCCTTTCAAAACCTGAATAAGTATCCTGCAACTTTTTTGCAAGGTTTTCATTTGACTTTTTTATACTATCACTCACAATAATAAAGGCATTAATTACATCTTTAGAAACATTTAATGCTAGTAAAGCCATCAAGACTAAATACATCATAGCGATCATTTTTTGCCTTGGCGTTTCTCTATATCCTGCCATTTGTAACTGACTGTTTGTTATAAAATAATATTAATTATTGAGTAATTGTATATAGCACATATATTGTTGTTGTGCCAGATAGTAGTTTTGCATAATCTGTTATAATAAATGAGAACGTTAGCTTGTGGCCTTCGTTCCTTGCTGATCCGGTATAAAATGTGCTAATATTATTAATCAGTACACGTGGCATATGAGTAACAGTTATTTTTCCTGTAGGTGTTCCCGGTTTACTTTTGCTCATCCCGGTATAAGTACTGGCTTCGATTTGCAACTCCAGCCCTTCAGGAATTCTACCTGAAGCTATTTCAACTGTAATTGAAAAGCTTGGTTCAGAAGGATGGACTAGAGTTGTATAATTAAGCCATTGTGAATCGTCTTTAATAATTTGTTTTTGTAAACCTGCATGATAAGAAGGTGTCAAATCCATGTATATTGGAGCCCTGTTTGAAATTGAAATCCTATTTTGTGCAAATGATACACAACTTAATGAAAGCATTACTGATATAAAAATTATTCGTGTTTTGTTCATTAGTATTAAAAGTTATTTAGTAAAATTACAACTTTTTTTGGAACTTTATTTTGATTGATTTTTTTAAAATAATAACATTAATTTCTTTCACTTGTGCAGCAGACAGATCCAAAATATATTCATTTGTTTGCAGTCTGTATCCTTTAGGGATTCCTCTGTCGTACACTTTTACTTTCCATTGCCCCGGTCTAAGGTCTTCAAAATTGAATGTCCCGTCATTTTTAGTGAATATCCTGTATATTTCATCATCCTTACTAACTTCAATAATTAAGTTTTTTAATTGTTCCTTTACCTGTATAAAACCTTTTTTACCTTTATTTTCATCTTCCTGAACAACTATTTTTCCGCTTATTCCCGCTGATTTAGTTAGGGTAACTTCAAAAAAATATTCCTGTCCGGGAAGAATTTCAACATTATATGGGCCGGAAATTTCAGCAATAGAATTCAGTCCTGATATTGAATTGTCCATAAATAGAAAATGCGATCCTTTTTCAATGGCAGCAAATTCAAATTCGCCATTTTTATCTGAAATAGCAATATTTCCAGCCAGGGTAAATATAATCCCTTCAATATTGTCCACACCTTTGTTTATTACCTTGCCCTGAAGGCTTCCAATATCTTCCCTCTTCGAAACAGGAATATTAATAATGTAGGCATAGTTTAAACTTGTTGCCAGCTGTGTTTTATTTATGGAGGTTTTTCTGAGGTTGTAATTAACAACTACGCCAAATTCATGTCGCTTGTTTAGCAAGTAGTTTGCATTAAGAGCAAATAAGCTTCTGTCTCGGTAATATTCTTCAATCTCAAAATCGTTTTGGTACTGAAATACAACTGACAGATTATTATTCCAGGCAGCATTGATCATACTTCCGTAATAAAGTCTGGTAAAATCTGAGGTAAGGTATTGTTTATTGCCGAGGTAACTACCAAAACATTTCAAAGTTATATTTTTATTAATTTTGTATTGTATAGATAAATTAGCGTTAAATATATCTGTCGGTTCGCCCTCAATGAGTTCCAGGTAATTTTTTGTTTTACCGACAGCTCCATAAAGGTTTATGTTAAATTGTTTTACTTTACTCTGAAGTGTAACCCGGGCTGTATATTCTTTATAATTAAACTGTTTTGGTATTGCCATGTCTTCTCTTCCGCGCATGATTAATCCAATGCTTATACTATGATTATAATTAAGTATATAGCCTATCGTAAGATTCAGGTTGTCACTATAAGGTGCATTTGCATACATCGTATCTAAGGCAATATTCAAATTGCTAAGATTATAATTAAGAGAAAGGTTTACTTTGCGGAAGACAGTTGTATTTATACCTGTTGATATGTAGCGTGAATTTGTTAAATAACCCGGAAAATCTTTAGGTGCATTCTTGAAGTTAAAAAAGAACCTGTATTTTAAATAGTTGATATTTATGATTGTTGCATATGCATTGGTTATTTCTCCATTTGTCATTCCGGTAGCGTATTCAAGCATAATATTACCCCACTTAAATGGGCTTGCTTCTCCTGATATTGTCATAAGGTGGGCAGCACTGTCTGTTATAAAGGCTTTGTTAAGATAGCCTGCATTTAATAAATACTTTTCATTAAAAAAATAGCTACTGTATACAGAAGACACCTGTTTTATAAGGGGGTAAAATCGAGGGTAGTTTATAAATGATCCTAAGCTCATTTTATTAAATTTATGTTCATATCCGGCACCCCTGCCATTTCTTGAACCTTCGGTTAAATCGGTAAGTCTGTAACTATTATCACCAAGTATTACCTTTGAATGCAATGATGAATATTTCACAAAATATTCATCAGCCTGCCCTAAAATAGGGTTTCCTTGTCTGTCGGGTCCTTTAAAGCGAAAGTCAACTTTCCTCATTTTGCTTTTAGATAATATACCGCCACCTCTTATGTCGAACATGGTCCCGTATTTCCTGTCACCAAGTTTATTGTCTGTAACAAGAAGTCCGGATATTCTAACAGGGATCCGGTTATAGGCATCAAATTTAGTTTTACCGGATGGAATTACATCAAAAATATATGATGTTTGGCTTTCTATTTCAGGATTTTCAATAATCGAGGCAGTAATACTAACGCTATTCCGGGTATAATGGATTATCTCTTTTACAGTGCTAACAAAAACATTTGTAAAAACAAAAGAATCAGGAGCCAGTGTAAAATATCTTATTTCTGGCATATTTCTGTTTAGAATATCTGCTTTGATCTTTGCCTTTACATTGGATAAATTCTTTATCATAAACTTCACAGTCATCGTATCTCCGGAAAAAACATATTCAGGAGCTTTCATCATTTTTGTTATAATCTCATATCTTGCTTCAACAAAAACAGGGATTTTAACCATTCCAATTTTGATATTTTCCGATTTCTCATATGCCTCAACGTCAATAGTATAGTTGCCTACCATGGTAGTTTCATGAATATAAAAGCTAAGGATTTTTATTTTTTTTCTATTCCTGTCCACAACAACAGATGTATAATCTGTTATTTGACTCCAGCCTTCGGGTGTGGTAACTTTAAGGAGTAACTCTCTGGCAGTATCAGAATTATTGATCAACATAATAGCAATATTCGAAGTAGAACCCGGTTTTAGTTCTTTCTTATTTTTATTAATCAATCGTATTTCCAAATCGCTGTTACCACCAAGAACTGCAAATGAAAGTAACAGGTATGATGTAAATATTGAAACACTTTTCCACATTTACACGCTTTCTTTATTTATTACAAATTACCATTTTCAACGATTGTTCCAATTTTGTGAGATGAATCCGGAATCATTTTTTATTTAGGCAAAAAACCATCAACATCATACCTTTAATAGATCTGGGCAAATGAAACAGATATTAAAACTCCATGATGTCATTAATTTGGATAAAATTAATTCAGAGAAGGATTTGTACAAAATCGCAAGATATCTGGAGTCTTTATTTTCGGGGAAACTCCTTATTAATGAGCAAGTGACAAATTTCAAAGAACTATAAAAAATAAAAAAATAATCAATTGAAATTTTTTAATATATGTCAGCTCATTGAATATCCTATCTAAAAATGTAGTGTGTATTCTAAACCGAAAGCATCTTCGTCCTGTCCTGTTGCAATTATTAAGGTCTCATATGTTTTCCCACTTTCAATTCCTTTCAGATCAAACTTAAAACGTGCTGAAGTCGTAGGATAAAGGCCTTTCTTAGGTGCTTTTATTAATTTAACAGATTCGCCTGCTTCATTAAATAATTCAATTGATACCTCAGGTGCAATATAATGCTCCCCGGTATTCACAATGTCAACAACTAAAAACAACTTATCATCCTCAGTAAGCAGACTTGGATCCATAAATTCCAATTTACCAACACCTTGTTCCTCAATTTCCGTAACCATCTGTATAGCATACCGTGTTACAGTACTAATGTTCAATTGCCCGGGTTGATGAGGATCGATGGGGATAACACCTTCAACCATTAATACACTCCAGAACGTGCCTGTAATAGTATCACTATTGGGAATTGTTACTTCATATTGAACGTAAATGGTTTCATTCGCTTTTACTATTACAGTTTTAGGGCTGAATTTTATCCATGTGGCATTTGAACGACTATGGGTAACCGGTTCATCATAAAAAGTAAAATCCTCATAATTGTATAATAGATCAGTTTGATAGATTTTTACCTCCTGATCAGTATCACCGCTATTATTGATTTTAATTTCACCTTTATAAACATCACCCCGCATTCCTTTGTGTACATGCCTTAAACTTCCTACTACTTCTATTGAAGCTATTGATATCAAAGGAAAAATGCTGATAAGAAGAAACGTTAAAAAAAGCTTGGTTGTTTTCATATTGTGATCTTTTTAATTGTTTATTAGCCAAATGTAATAATAAATGGTTTAGATACAAATATTAAATTGGCTTTTTATTAACACTCTTTATCCCCTAAATTGTTAATTAATAGCTGGAAATATTCATTGGAACTCAATGTATTTGTCACATTATGGAGAGTTTGTAATTGTATAATATCTTTTTAGAGCAAATTCTTTTTTTACCTTTTATATTATACACTTACTTTTGGTCAATCTAATTTGAATCATGGGCTGTAATAGTGAATACTACAATTATATTCGTGTTAATAGATTCAATTTGACTATAGTTTGCCGGGTTGTCAGGTTCCCATGTGAAAGTCATCTGGTATCCATCATTATAGCCTGTACCTGTATAGCATGTTGTAATTAAGTCAACTAACTCCTGATCCACGGCTGAAAGGATAATAGGGGTGGCACCAGGAGTACCCAAACCCCCACCGCTGTTGGTGGTGGTACATGGTGCGGAAACCAAAGTCAAGACTGTTCCTGCAGGCACAGATCCACTGGAAATTCTGGCCGTAATTTCACGGTGTGTTGTACCAGGCACAATAGAAGATACTTTAACAAACAAGTCTGAATTTAAGACAGAAGTAATAGGAGCGCCGGCCGCGGGGGTAGCAAATGTTAAAACTACAGGAGCATAATTAGTTTCTATCAGGCAGAAAAACGGTATATGCAATGTAACATTATCTCCGGCTGTCCATTCCTGTGACCACACATTTGTGATGAACAGCAAAGTCCCGACAAGCACAACAATTTTTTTTCCGATTTTATTCATAATACAATTATTCAGTAGAAGTAATTGTATAAGTTACAGCAATAGCATCACCATTTTCGTACATAAGCTCATAATTATAAGAATCCGGATTTTTCCAGGCATAGGTAAGTTGATGCCCCTTATAAAGGCCCACTCCTGTGTAACAACTTCCTATATTGACAATTATATTCTTTGGATATGATGAAAGCGTAATTTTTCCCAGGCTTGTTCCCATTAAACCGGCCCCGGAACCTACATCAGAACTAACATAAACATTTAATGTAACATCTGCTGGTAATGTACCTGAACTTATATGAGCAGTAATATAATTTGTTAAACCTTCATTTACAACAGATGAGTAATTTAACCATGTTTTATCGCCAGTTAGTGGTGTAATGATTTGCTCTACCTGCTCAGGTCCCGAATAAGAATAACTATATGTTATCATCTGATTTCCATCTACTATAAAATTAATAAGAGCAATAGCAGGAACTTTTAATGTTATAGACACCTCTGTTACGTTGTCCTCCTGAGCAGGAAGAGTAGTTGAAAATATAAAAAATAACACAAGCAAAGAAATTAATAATATATTTTTTTTATTATTAAACATTTGACTGTATTCTTTTTAAATTAATGTAATAATACACAAAGCTATTATTACCAAACAATCATTTTACAAAAATTTGCTCATTATTAGTGCTTGATACTTATATTATTATGGTGTATCTGTAATTGTTAAAACAACTGTTGCAGTAGAACCAACTGTTGCCACAATACTCCCATAACTACCCACGGCACAATCCCATGTATATGAAAATACATATCCATCAGATGCAGCAGTACCTGTAAAGCAACTTCCGATACCAGTTATCAGATCTACTGCCCCGGCGCCATTAACAAGTGCAACACTTGCAGTACCAGTTCCTAATACTCCTCCTTCGTTGCCATTGATGGGTATGTCAGTATCTACTACTAAACCCGTTCCGGCAGGTACACCTGTAATTGAAGCTGTAATTGTACGAGTTTCGGCAGCACTAACGATAGAAGAAACCTGGGCATAACCAGTACCAGTACCACCGGTAATCTGAGCACCAGCTTCTGTAGTAGTAAGTTCTAATGAGATAGCACCAGCATCAGTATCCAGGAGACAAACTTCAGGTATCCCCATACTTAATGAATGATTAGATGTCCCATCATCTTGTGCACTTACGTTAATTGTGAGCATTGAAAATGCTCCTAACATTACAAGGATTGTTGTTAGTTTTTTCATGATAATTAAGTTTAGTGAATTAATTGATTTTATTAATGACGCAAAGTAAGTATCCTATTGCTAACAAAACAATAGGGGATTTACTGAAAATTAATTCAGAAATGCTGAGATTGGGTTCATAAAAACTGATATGGGATATTAATAAATATGCTTTCAGGGCATAACCATAATATCAATGATACATAGAAATGTCGAATGATAATTCGCATCACATGTTTTAACAGGAAATACTATAAAGTTTTGTTGGTGGTATTATATTTAATCAGGTAGTAATTTGCTCCCGGACTGTCATGTCCCCATGTACAGATTACCTGTAAGGAGTACAAGCACTTGCTCAACCTGATTAACTTCTGAATGATAATGGCTATATTTTACTAACTGACTCCAATCTACAACAAAATTAATTAGAGCAATCGCAGAAACAGTTAATGCATTGATATCTCTATTGTGTTATCATCCTTGGTATGTATAATTACCGGAAATAAAATAACAATACAAGCTAATAAATAAATAATTTCACTCTATGTTAAACAAACATTTGACTGAATTCTTTTATTGAAATACAATAGCTGTAAACAACAATAATTAGGGTTTGATACTTATGTTATTATGGAGTATCTGTAATTGTTAAAACAACGGTTGCTGTTGAACCAGTCGTTGCCACAATACTACCATAGCTACCTACTGCACAATCCCATGTATATGAAAATACGTATCCATCAGATGCAGCAGTACCTGTAAAGCAACTTCCGATACCAGTTATCAGATCTACTGCCCCGGCGCCATTAACAAGTGCGATACTTGCACTACCAGTTCCTAATACTCCTCCTTCGCTACCATTGGTGGGGATGTCAGTATCTACTACTAAACCCGTTCCGGCAGGTACACCAGTAATTGAAGCTGTAATTGTACGAGTTTCGGCAGCACTAACGATAGAAGAAACCTGGGCGTAACCAGTCCCTGTACCTCCGGTAATCTGAGCACCAGCTTCTGTAGTAGTCAGTTCTAATGAAATAGCACCAGCATCAGTATCCAGAAGACAGACTTCAGGTATCCCCATATCTAATGAATGATTGTTTGTCCCGTCATCCTGAGCACTCAAGTTAATGGTGAGCATAAATAATACTCCGAACATTACAATAATTGATGTAAAATTTTTCATGATAATTTTAAGTTTTAGTGAATATTTGTTTATTTAAATGTGTTCTTATTAAGTATAGTTTAATTCAATATTAATTTGCTTCATGGGCTGTAATAGTGAATACTACAATTATATTCGTGTTAATAGATTCAATTTGGCTATAGTTTGCCGGACTGTCTGGTCCCCATGTAAAGGTCATCTGGTATCCATCATTATACCCTGTACCTGTATAACAAGTTCTAATTCCTGTAACTAAATCCTGATCTGTTCCAGAAAGTGTTATAGATGTGGCAACAGGTGTTCCAAGCTCGCCACCACTGTTAGTGGTTGTACATGCTGCAGATACCAGGGTTATGGCTGTACCTGCAGGTACAGTCCCACTGGAAATCCTGGCAGTAATTTCACGGTTTGTATTACCTGGTACTATAGAAGATATCTTAATAAACAAGTCTGAATTTGAGACAGAAGTAATAGTAGCGCCGGCCGCGGGGGTAGCAAATGTTAAAACTACAGGAGCATAGTTAGTTTCTATCAGGCAGAAAAACGGTATATGCAATGTAACATTATCTCCGGCTGTCCATGCCTGTGACCACACATTTGTTATGAACAACAAAGTCCCGACAAGCACAACAATTTTTTTTCCTATTTTATTCATAATACAATTATTCAGTAGATGTAATTGTATACGTTACAGCAATAGCCTCACCATTTTCGTACATAAGCTCATAATTATAAGAATCCGGATTTTTCCAGGCATAGGTAAGTTGATGCCCCTTATAAAGGCCCACTCCTGTGTAACAACTTCCTATATTGACAATTATATTCTTTGGATATGATGAAAGCGTAATTTTTCCCAGGCTTGTTCCCATTAAACCGGCCCCGGAACCTACATCAGAACTAACATAAACATTTAATGTAACATCTGCTGGTAATGTACCTGAACTTATATGAGCAGTAATATAATTTGTTAAACCTTCATTTACAACAGATGAGTAATTTAACCATGTTTTATCGCCAGTTAGTGGTGTAATGATTTGCTCTACCTGCTCAGGTCCCGAATAAGAATAACTATATGTTATCATCTGATTTCCATCTACTATAAAATTAATAAGAGCAATAGCAGGAACTTTTAATGTTATAGACACCTCTGTTACGTTGTCCTCCTGAGCAGGAAGAGTAGTTGAAAATATAAAAAATAACACAAGCAAAGAAATTAATAATATATTTTTTTTATTATTAAACATTTGACTGTATTCTTTTTAAATTAATGTAATAATACACAAAGCTATTATTACCAAACAATCATTTTACAAAAATTTGCTCATTATTAGTGCTTGATACTTATATTATTATGGTGTATCTGTAATTGTTAAAACAACTGTTGCAGTAGAACCAACTGTTGCCACAATACTCCCATAACTACCCACGGCACAATCCCATGTATATGAAAATACATATCCATCAGATGCAGCAGTACCTGTAAAGCAACTTCCGATACCAGTTATCAGATCTACTGCCCCGGCGCCATTAACAAGTGCAACACTTGCAGTACCAGTTCCTAATACTCCTCCTTCGTTGCCATTGATGGGTATGTCAGTATCTACTACTAAACCCGTTCCGGCAGGTACACCTGTAATTGAAGCTGTAATTGTACGAGTTTCGGCAGCACTAACGATAGAAGAAACCTGGGCATAACCAGTACCAGTACCACCGGTAATCTGAGCACCAGCTTCTGTAGTAGTAAGTTCTAATGAGATAGCACCAGCATCAGTATCCAGGAGACAAACTTCAGGTATCCCCATACTTAATGAATGATTAGATGTCCCATCATCTTGTGCACTTACGTTAATTGTGAGCATAAAAAATGCTCCTGACAAAACAATAATAGATGTTAATTTTTTCATGATAAATTATTAGTATTAGTGAATAATAAATTTTCAGCTTATGTTACATAAGTATGATAGATTTCAATATCATTAATAAAAAAAAATAGCTTGCTTTGCTATCAGCCCGATTAATGCAAAACAATTTATAAGCATTGATTTAAATCTCTGCCCATTCCCAAATATTTTCTTATACTTTTTATTTTCATATAAGGTTACAATTAATATAATATTTTTAGGAAAAGATATTTTGCAAAGGACCAGATATCTTATGTCGCCAATTAAAATAAAGTTTGCACAATAATATCAACATCTTCGGTACATTATCGTAAAAATAAGCCTTCAATACACTTTCTATATTTGAAGATTGCTGAGCTATTGTGGTATTCGCTAAAGTATTTATTAATCCGATTTTTAGCAAAAGGTAACTCAAAACAAACAAAAAATATGCAAATTTTTTAGATGGGATGTTAATTACTTTGAAAATTATGGAAAGGTAGGCAGTTCTCAGTCCGCAGTTCTCATTAGGCAGTGATCAATATCATTAACCATTGGATAACTGGTCAAACAAGTCCTCAAAGATATTCTTTCTCCTGAGGATCTCAAAAACAAAATCTCTAAAGGCGCCTTTACCTCCATCTGTAGGTACTACAAAGCTGACAATTTTTTTAGTATATTCAGGAGCGCTTTGTGGGCAAGCTGAAAAACCTGCTTCTCTTAATAACTTATGATCGTTTATCTCATCACCGATAAAAGCAATCTGTTGCAAACTGACACCCTCTTTTGATGCTATTTCTTTTGATAGCTTGAGTTTATCTTTTACTCCCAGGTAACAGTTATCAATATTTAATTTTTTTGCCCTGTTTTTTACACAATTGGATTCCTCACCTGTCATTATTATTAATTTAATTCCTGCTGCCTTTGCAAGAATGACTCCAACGCTATCTGAGGTATTAAATTTCTTGTATTCATCACCGGATTCTGTATAATACATCCCCCCATCAGTCCAGACACCATCAATATCCGTAATAATAATTTGTATATCCATTATTCAATATCTTTTGGGTAGATTAGTTCATTTTCAGGAATTTGGTTTTTAAGTTTTTTGCCAATGATCATTTCTTTTTCAGCCCATTTAAAACCATCACCGGGAGATAAAAGATGAATATCATCTTCGCTAATGACATGCCCTGCTTCTAATGCTCTTTTAGTAGCAATTGATCGTTCCAGCTTTTTTTTGGCACCTTGAGTGGCAGCTTCAATAATAATATCTTTTTTTCCTAACGACATTTCCAGCAAACGAATATCCCTCACCATTCTCCACACACCATCAGGGCCTAAACTTCCTTTATGATCAGTACCTTTCATTTCGCGATCAATGGTAATGTGTTTTTCAATAATTTGTGCTCCCTTAGCCACTGCAGCTATGGGGATGGAAATGCCAATAGTGTGATCTGAATAGCCTATTTTATATCCCGGATAATTTTCGAATAAATAGTCAATGGTATTTAGATTGACATGTGCCGGATTGGTTGGATACTCAGAGGTGCAGTGCAATATTGAGATTTTGCTGTGATGTTTGTTTATAGTTTCAAGAGCTTGATCCAGTTCTTTTTTTCCTCCCATTCCGGTGGATAGTATCATTGGGATTTTCGTTTCTGCCAATGCAGCCAATAAAGGCAAATTAGTTAGGTCTCTGCTTGCTATTTTTAAATAGTCAGGTTGAAAATACTTTAATACTGACATCGTTCCGATGGCACATAGTGTTATAACAAAGTCAAGACCCAGATTTTTAGTGTATTGATAAATCTCATAATGTTCCTTGTCACTTAGTTCCAGATGAGCTCTGTGTTCACCATATGTTTTTCCAAAAGAATTAGGATTGTTATATGGAGCATTCATTTGAGTGTTGGTTAACTCTTCAGACAGATCTCTTTTAGTTAGCTTAATTGCGTTTATCCGGGGTAACTCCAGATCAAAAAGTTTGTCCTTAACGGGTTTGTTAACCAGGTCTATAATAAGCTTTGCTATATCTACTGAACCGTTGTGATTCTGCCCTATTTCACCAATTATGTATGTCATTTAGAATTAGATATTATTTGTTTTTTCATTTTTTCGACTAAATCAGGATTTGATTCAATATACTCTATTAAATCCAGGTAGCCAAAATTACTATTTTTCTTTTTTTTGAACCAATTAAAATAAATTTGCTTCAGGTTTTCAAAGTCATCTTTAGTATCCAGTGTACATCTGATGTTTTGGTTTGGAATATTTTTAGCTATGAAACGTACATTAAAATCACTTTCACTGGAATAAATACAATTGCTAACATGTTCAATACACTGCGACTCTCCTGAGTTAAATACTTTTTTTAAAGCTTGTAAGGAAATAATCTCAGCAAAAAAACCATAGTGAGTTAATATGCTAGGTTTTTCATTAATTTTATATGAAAGATAATCTTCTCCCCGGTAATTTTTATAAAGTTCAATTATTGACTGAATATCAATAAAAGGATTATCTGAGCAAACCCTGATTATTGTATCAAAACGATGAAATTCTGCACACTTAACAAAACGCTCTAAAACATTTTGTTCTGAACCTCTATACACCGGGATCTTGTATTTATTACCAAATTCAACAATAACATCATCATCGGGATTATTTGAAGTTGCTACAACTATTGGAAAATCTTTTTTTAGTTGCATAAAACGGGATAATAAAACATCAAGAAAAGTAGTCTTATTATCGATTTTCAGAATGATCTTTTTGGGCAATCTTGTTGAAGCAGTTCGTGCCTGGATAATAATGCCGGAATTATAATTCATCAATAATGTCTTTATGCTATTAGTTGATTGTCCGGAATGTTTACTGATATTCGTCACAAAGGTAATGAATATAAAAAAGAAAAGCCTGTCATTTTTGACAGGCTTTTCCATTAATAAAAATTTAATGAATAAATATTAAATTGCTTTAACATTTATTGCATTTAATCCTTTTTTACCTTCTGTTAATTCAAATTCTACAGCATCACCTTCATTAACTTCATCAATTAATCCGGAAATGTGTACGAAATACTCTTTTTTTGAATCGTCTTCGATTATGAATCCAAATCCTTTGGCTTCATTGAAGAATTTTACTGTTCCTGTTTTCATTGTAATAAATAATTGTAATAATATTAAAAAATTTTTTGGTCTGCAAAAGTAGTGCTATTTCTTTTAGTATTGCAATTATTTTGCAATATTATTTTTTGTTTGTGTATAACAGCTTGTGTATAAGGTGTTGAGCGCCTCTATAATTTTCATTTTCAAAAGCAAAAATCTCTGGTTATTTGAATCATTGAGTCTACTCTGAAAAGCCAAAAAATAAATAATGCCACAAAAACACTAAGTCACTAAAACCCACAAAACACAGAATATCAGCTGATTAATTTTAGTGTCCTGATAGATATCAGGATTGTGTTTTAGAGCTTTAGTGGCAAAAAATGACTTTTCGGAGTGGACTCATCATTTTATTCTTCAAACATAGCATCGAAATCCCATTCTCCACCGGGAGAGGCATCCATATCTTTTATATCCTCTACAATAATTTTATCACCCTGCACAGTTGCTCTTTGCCCGTTTCCTTTGCCATCGCCTGTGATCACAACGGTTTCTTTTGTCTTAAGATTTGTCACATCCACAGATCCATCAAAAACCACTAACACTGATGTATTCGTTGTATCATTATGCGAAACCTCAAACGAAGACCCTACAACGCCCCCCATGCTCGGTGTTGAAACTTGCATATCGGTCCTTAATGCTGTTTTATCAACCCGTACTCTTACAGAGCCTACTCTTATTTTTAAAGTTATGTTTACTTTTTTCTTATTGAAATTGAATTTTTTGATTGTCATCTGCGTAAGTTGCTTAATAACAGCAGTGCCAACTCTTTTCCCCTCCACAAGGAACTTTATATATGCTCTTCCACCCAATTGAGATTCAATAACTGCGCCCTCGCGAAGTCTCATGCATTTTTTTGCCCTAATCCATTTTTTCGAGCCTGCACGTTTTACCCGAACCCTTCCTTTGATTTTGAATATATGAGCAATGGTTGTACCAACTTCAATAGTCTTTATCTTCTCCCATGTGCCATGGTCGCAATGGTAATAGTGATATATTCTTTTGCCCGGTTTCTTTTCAATCAATGCAACTTTTTGGCAGTGTCGCCATTTATCAGGTAACTCAGTTACTATTTCGAATTCTTCAAACTGTTCACCTTCAAACACAAATTCTCCATTTTTGCAATGCCATCTTTTACACTTTGCTCTGACCTTATTGTCTTTTTCTTCAGGTGGGTTCTCAAGAATCTCAAACCTCTCATCGCAATCCTTGCAAGGCATAGTTAAGTCATCCTCCACTCCAACTTTAGGGAATTTTATCTCAATAGGAGGGTCCCACTCCTTTTCGCCACGGTGGTAAGTGTTATAAATAATATTACTCTCTTCCTTTTTCAGCTCTTTCTTATATATCCATTCCACAACTCTTATAGTATACCAATCACAATATTCGGCATCATCCGGCAACTTTTTCACTTTCTTTGCCTGGATAAGATCATCTGATATCTTCTCAACCCATTTTCCATCCTTGCATTGCCATGCTTTTGCAACGAAAAATCTAAAATTCTCACAATCGTCATAATTAGGCTGGAGATTTTTAAATTTCCATGTTGAATTTATACAAGTGCTTATTTGTCCGCTCGTACAAGTAAAGCTATTTATCTCACTCTTCCCATCGTTCCCTCCAAGCGGTGATCCCGACAATTCAAGGGCTTGCACCTGCCAGGCATAATTACCTGTTTCCAATTCAATTTCGATCCTATTGTCTTTTACTGTTTCACTTTTTATAAGTATATTGTTTAAAGGCAATACACCGGATTTCATTTTGTTTAATACTTCCAAATTTAAACTATCCGATACACTCCAAATATTAATGATATATTCTGTATTTAACGGAAAATCGATGCTTGCCCATTCAAACATGACTAATGGTTGAGAAGCAGGACTATCATATACTTCACCATTTGATGGAGAGACAAGCTCAATAGAAACTTGTGCTGAATATGTCACCACTGCCGCTGCTCCGTACGTAAAACTCCACGTTTGGCTTTCCCCAATCATAAAGCCATCGTCTGATATTGCTGTTACATTCCATGCGTATGTTACACCCTGCTCAAACTCCCGGGCAGAAATGGGGTACTGAAATGAGGTTGCAGAAATGTCTTCTTCGATATAAAAGGCAGGATTGGCTTCCATTGCTTCTATTGGGATCTGACCGTCCAGGAGCTCTACAAGCTTAATATTATAAGTTACAAAATCACCCATAGGCATAGGTGGTAGCCATAAAAACACAAGAAGTTCTTCAGTTACAGTTGTCTCATCAAAAGGGCTTATTTGTTCTGGTGGTGAGGAGTGGGCAATTATCTGCATTATGCAGTCATGACCCATATCATCTCCGGCAAGACTTTTCACATATACACAGATAGTGTAGTTTCCTGCCGGTAATGTGCCTGTTCTTTGAATAATATCCTCATAATCGCTATTATATTCCACATCCACGGGTTCCAGATCGCCCCGGTTAACAGGTCCGGAATAATATGCTGCCAGTATAAATGAAGCGCTTGTTGCTTCAAAGATTATTCCTGCATCATTTTCTTCAATAGTGGCATACAAATACACTTCCAAATCTGTGTTTGTGGTGCTTGTAAGGTTTAATTGCCACATATCCTCAACATGCCATTGGTTTGGTAACGGCTGACTTAGCATTACAGATACCTGGGAATTGACACTTACCGTGAGTAGAATAAATAGTAGTGAAAGTGTAATAATTAATAAACATCTTTTTTTTAACATAATAGCCTCCATTTTTTTTTACTTGTTTATTGAATATTGTATGTTGCTTATTGAATGTTTTTTTTACAAATCCGCAATTAGTAAGCGATTGATCCAACACTCAACATTCAACACTCAATTTTCAATTTTCATTATTTCTGCATATTCGACTTCGGAGTTTCAATGCTTTTATAAATTATAGCTATCAACTCTTCCATTTTTTTCATAATCAATAAATCTATCTTCTAACTTAAAAAATTTATCACGCAAAGACGCAGAGACGCAAAGATTTGAATCCAAACAATTTAATGTCGGTAACACTTGTAAATAGTAAAATTAGAATATTTTTAGTACTTCTTGCTAATTTATTTTTCTTTGCGACTTAGCGGCTTAGCGAGAGATTTTATGAATAATAAAGGCTAAATCAATTTTTTTTATTTTTTACCTGGTTATTGATTATTGTATGTTGCTTATTGAATGTTTTTTTGCAAATTCAAAATTAGTATGCGATTGATCCAACATTAAACACTCAACATTCAAACTATAAATTCATCACCATCTACACGCTAATGCAACTTTCAAAACAAATTCATCATAATTATTAATAAGCTGAGTCTTGTCCCTGAAAATTGTTTCTTCAATGCGGATATCAAGATCGCCTCTCTTCCAGAGTTTAATTCTGGAATTACAGAAAAGTCTGACTTTTTTTTGCTCATCAACCTGGTTTGAGTATTTAACACCCAGCGTGTTTTTCCACTTCTTTTTGAAAGCACGGTGTGTGCCGCTTAAAGTCGAAGTAAGAATATCCCGTTTATTACCTGAGAACTCAGATTTACTATAACTTACAGCAGCAGCAATACTTAAAGGGATTTTGAAAGTGAGTACCTCATTTAAAGTATAAGTTTGAGTTTTAGACAGCATTGTAATAGTGTCCATAAGGGTTTCAGTGTTCTGATAAAAAAAATTGAAACTGCTGGACGATTTCAGATTACCGATTGGATAATTATAGCCGGTTGCTGCGGAAAAAACATTAACCGAATTTTCCATATTCAGACTGTCACTATCGGTTTTTTGGAAATTAGGCGTGTAACTGATCTGCAAATATGGAATTTTCTTAAACCTTAATCCGGCAGTTATACCGTAGGCAGTTGTCGTGGTAGTGGATTCTTTCCATTCGATCAGGTTATCTTTATATTGCTTGAAATAAACAGAAAAGGATATCTTTTTTTTTGCGAAGGTTTGGGTTATTCTTCCGTCATAAGCAAGTCTGTCGTTAACTAAATTGGGATTACCTAGTGTTGTAAAACCTGCCCCGGTCATTTTAACACCACCCGATAATTTTGTTGTTTTCAACTTAAGTGTTGATTTAATCGTATAAGCATAATCTATTGAACTGCTGGCATTGGGCTTAAGAAAACCGCTTAACCACGAGGGAACTTTGGTGTCATCTTCAATTAATGCCGGACTACGGGTATCGCGGGTATGTAAAGAAGCAGCCGCTTCGCCTTCTATTGTGAATTTCTTTTTGAAGAGCAGGAGTTTTCCCTCAGTCCCAAACACAAAGTTTGACTGGGGTTTAATATTTAAAGTATCCATTTCCGGAGAGGCAGGAAGAGAACTAAGCTCATCTTCAACTTGCATAAATGTTAAGTAAAGGTGTGTTTCTCTTTTTTTACCAAGGCCGATCTTACCAAATAATAGCTTTTGTTTATAAGTGGGTTTAATAATTCCCGAAGGCTTTATTGGCCTTTTTACTTTACCTGTAGAAAAGGCAGCATAAAACTTCCCGGGTGTAAACTCAATATTTACGCCCGAAACGGAAATGCCTTTTAGTGTTAAGTTGCTGTAATTGGGTCGGCATTTGCCAACCTCAAAAGTTGAGAAGTTGGAAAGAAAACGCATAAATCCCGGTGGTTTTTTATTAGCCAAACCTTTTGCCTTATTTTTCGCGAAAGCTTTGGCTTTGTTAATTGCCATTGCTTTCAGATCAAAATATATCCTGAAATTATTTATACTTTGCCTGTAATCGCTTTGTTCGGATGTTATAAAAAAGCTTGACGATATGGGTATGCCGTAAACTGTCAGGGTCATATTCAGGTCATTTCGCCAGAACGAAGCCGGTATTTGTGAATTTGTTCCCTGGCGGTTGGCATATTGTCCGAAAAGCTTATTACTGCCGTGGAACTGTATGAGAGACGTCTCATCCTGAGCCAGGAGTTTGCCGGGGAACAAGAGGCTCATCGCAGAAAATAAGATTAAAAAGAGCTTAAAAAATATCGTTTGATGTTTCATAATTCTTTCTCTTTTCGGCAAGGGGTTTTTCCTGGCTCACATTTTCCTATCTCATATTTTTCATCTAACTTCTTGATTTCAGTTTCCAACACTTACTGCAAGGAAGCAGAATGGCTATTTACATATAGGGATGACCCCAATTGATTCTTGCAATAGAATACTGTTAGTGTGATTAACCTCCATCTCATCGCCTGGCTTCTTGGGCTTTTTGCCTGGCTTCTCGGGCTTTTCGCTTGGCTTCTTGATTTTTTCGAACATGATCTGAATTATTAGATCCTAACCATGCATCTCCGGCTGCGTCCCATGCTTTTGCAGCGGCATCCCATGCCTTTGCAGCCTGTTCTTTGTAAATTTTTAACATCTTATCATTAACACCGCTCAGTTTCCAAATCTCGATTGCCGTCATCATCTTTTTGGCTGCTTCTTCTGCCTTCTTGGCTGCTTCCTCTGCATTCCTAGCTAATCTAGGAAGGCTGCCTGGTTGATTTAGCATTATTTGAAATTGAATTTTCTTAACGGCTTTTTTTACAGCACGTTTAGCGTCATTAATTTCAGACCACGTCGCAAAAAGGAACTTATAGAGTAAAGAATTATCGCCAATCTTTATCTTTGTGTTCTTGAGAATATCAATTGCTTTTTTTAGCTCATTGTTTGGTACATTGCAAGCCTGGACTTTTTTATCAGCCTTATCTTTTTCTTTCTTAACTTCTCCCAACGCAGACTCATATTTTTTTTTCTCAATTTGTAGTTCTTTTATTCTTGCATTTTTGATGGCAGTTACCTTTTTGGAGTCATTTACATTTTTGGAGTCTTCTACTTTTTTGATCATTTTCTCTAGATCCTTAATTTCCTTTTCCAACCAGGAAAAAATCGCATCAATCTTGCTCATTACTTCCCACTTCTCCTGGCATTTTCCCCAATTTGTTAAGTCGAAGATGAGATTACCATTCACATCTACGGTGACCCCTGGAACTCCATAGGTGCTTAATGCAAATAGCCATGGGAGACCCAAGCCGAACCGGAACATACACACTTCGCTGATTCCTAGCAACTGATCACCTGTCCAGGCTTTCACCTGCCAGCAGTAAGCAAATTCAGGCAACAAAGGATAATCAATAGTATCCGTATAAACGAAAGATGTGTTTTCAATCCCGTCCATGACAAAATATGGATCAAGATCAACAAGGTTTTCTTCGGTGAGCGTATATCCTTCCGCTAGGTCTTCTGTCAACTGCCAGATTATCAAATTATAGGACACTTCGGGGGTAGCTGTGAGGGTAGCTGTGGGAGTAACTGTGAGTGTATCTGTGGGGGTCCATGTTAATGTCACAGTAGCCATTGCTGTAGTATCAATTTGCTCCCATTCAAACCTGGGTGTAGGAGTATTAATCACTTCGCCATATGAGGGAGAGATAAGCTCAATAGGAACAGGTTCTACATATAACACCACTGCCACTGCTTCGTAATTAAAACTCCACACAGAGCTTTCCCCAATCACCCAATCATCGTCTGATATTGCTGTTACTTTCCACACATAGGTTATACCGGATTCAAATGGTCTTGCAGAAATAGGGTACTGAAATGAGGTCGAATTAATCCCTGTCTCCTCAAACCATGCGGGATTGGCTTCCATAGCTTCTATTGCTGTCTGACCGTCAAGTAGCTCTACTATTTTAATGTTATATGTTACAAACCCACTCATAGGCATAGGTGGTAGCCATAAATATACCGGAAGTTCTTCTGTTACTGTGGCCTCATCAACAGGATTTATAAGTTCAGGCGGGGAAGGGTGGGTGATAAACTGCATTTTGCAGTCATATCCCAGGTCATCTCCGCCAACACTTTTTACATATACACAGATAGTGTAAGTTCCTGCCGGTATAGAACCAGTTTTTTTAATAATATTTTCATATTCAGCATCAGGATAATCTATGTCTGCCGGCTCAATATCATCATGGCTTACCGGCCCTGAATAATTCGCCTCAAGTGTAAATGAAGTGCTTGTTGCTTCGAATATTATCCCTGCATTGGCTTCTTCAACAGTAGCATATAAGTACACTTCATAATCCTGGTTTGCAGTGTTGGTTAGCGTTAATTGCCACATATCCTCAACATGCCATTGGTTTGGAGGTGGTTGTTGAAGATTAACAATTACCTGTGCCTGAATGTTAAGGCTGAGTAATAAAATAAATAAGCCATGGATAATTAGTAGTAAGGTTTTCTTTTTCATATTTTTAGTTTTTATGGGGTGTATATGTGTTTTCAATTTAGTAGGTGAGTAAGATGCATAGTTATTCGATTGTCATTCAATGGTCATTCAGTTGCCTGTCAACAAAGCAAATGACGCGCGAAGCGCAAATGACAGTCAAATGACTCCGGACTTCAGACTTAAATTAATCATAATTATTAACCATTAATCATTATCTCAGGGGGAGGCAGCTGCCGGAATTTCCTCATCTTTGCCATACTTTTTTATCATCCACCAATGTGTGAAGAAGAGAATTATGGAAATAACAATCAGAATGGAGGTAACTACGATATTGTTCAAGCTGTTATGCAACACTTTGTTAATCTTTTCTTCTTTGGCTGCTTCATAAGCACTTCTTAACTCCTGATCGGTAGGCATGTAAGTTTGATTTTCTTTAAATGAGCCAAGTTTATCCATTTTAAAGTTTTCAAATGATGAAAGATCATACTTGGAATAACCTGATAGGAGAGGACTGCTGCGGTCAATTATAGAAGATACTAAAATTGAAACACAGATGATAAATGTGATGATTGCTACTATGCATACGATTAGTGCATAGACCTGAATGACTTTGCGTTTTTTTTCCATTGATTTAGGTTTTAGTTAGACAATAAGAGTATCGGTACAAATGTAGTGAATTTTGTATGCAATGTCAAGAATAAAGGAGGAAAGTTAGCAGTGGCAGTGGCAGTAGCAGTCAGGAGTAGGCAGTTAGCAGTCAACAGTTATCAGTATCCGTAATCCGTAATTCATAATCTGTAATTCATTAACAATTATTCCGACATTTGTAGTTTCCATGTCGATTTTCAACTTTGTTGAATAAATTAATGTGTCGCCTTTAACATTAATATAGGGTTTTAATTCATCGGATATGGTGATATTATCGCTAAGCCATTTCCCATTGCTTTCATAATCTTTAACAAGTTGGTTTAATGAAATAATTCCCGGTAAATGCCGGATATGCTTATTCAAAACAGGGTAATTAAAATCAACTTATCACCACCTCATCGACAGCGAAGCTTTCAAAACAAATTCATCATAATTATTAATAAGCTGAGTCTTGTCTCTGAAAATGGTTTCTTCCAGGCGGATATCAAGGTCACCACCCTTCCAGAGTTTAATTCTGGAGTTACAGAAAAGTCTGACTTTTTTTTGTTCGTCAATCTGGTTCGAGTATTTAACACCCAGCGTGTTTTTCCACTTCTTTTTGAAAGCACGATGTGTGCCGCTTAAAGTCGAAGTAATAATATCCCGTTTATTACTGGAGAATTCAGATTTACTGTAACTTACAGCAGCAGCAATACTTAAGGGGATTTTGAAAGTAATCACCTCATTTAAAGTATAAGTCTGGGTTTTAGACAGATTTGTAATAGTATCCATAAGGGTTTCAGTGTTCTGATAAAAATAATTGAAACTACTGGACGATTTCAGATTGCCGATCGGATAATTATAACCGGTTACTGCGGAAAAAACATTAACTGAATTTTCCATTTTCAGGCTGTCACTATCGGTTTTTTGGAAATTAGGCGTGTAACTGATCTGCAAATATGGAATTTTCTTAAACCTTAACCCGGCAGTTATACCATAGGCAGTTGTTGTGGTGGTGGATTCTTTCCAGTCGATCAGGTTATCTTTATATTGCCTAAAATAAACAGAAAAGGATATCTTTTTTTTTGCGAAGGTTTGGGTTATCCTTCCGTCATAAGCAAGTCTGTCGTTAACTAAATTGGGATTGCCAAGTGTGGTAAAACCTGCCCCGGTCATTTTAACACCACCTGATAATTTTGTTGTTTTTAACTTCAGTGTTGATTTAACCTTATAAGCATAATCAATTGAACTGCTGGCGTTGGGCTTAAAAAAACCGCTTAACCACGAGGGAACTTCGGTATCCTCTTCAAGTAATGCCGGACTGCGGGTATCGCGGGTATGTAAAGAAACAGCAGCTTCGCCTTCTATTGTAAATTTCTTTTTGAAGAGAGAGAGTTTTCCCTCAGTCCCTAACACAAAATTTGACTGGGGTTTTATATTTAAAGTATCAATTTCCGGAGAGGCAGGAAGAGAATTAAGCTCATCTTCAACTTGCATAAATGTTAAGTAAAGGTGTGTTTCTCTCTTTTTACCAACTCCGATCTTACCGAATAAAAGTTTTTGTTTGTATGTGGGTTTGATAATTCCCGAAGACTTTATGGGTCTTTTTACTTTACCAGTGGAAAAGGCAGCATAAAACTTCCCGGGTGTAAACTCAATATTTACTCCTGAAACGGAAATACCTTTTAGTGTTAAGTTGCTGTAATTGGGCCGGCATTTGCCTATTTCTAGTGTTGAGAAGTTGGAAAGAAAACGCATAGCCCATGGGGCTTTTTCGTTTGCCAGGCCTTTTGCTTTATTTTTGGCGAAAGCTTTGGCTTTATTTTTTGCCATTGCTTTCAGATCAAAATATATCCTGAAATTATTTATACTTTGCCTGTAATCGCTTTGTTCGGATGTTATAAAAAAGCTTGACGATATGGGTATGCCGTAAACCGTAAGGGTCATATTCAGGTCATTTCGCCAGAATGAAGCCGGTATTTGAGAATTTGTTCCCTGCCGGTTGGCATACTGACCATAAATCCTGTTGCTGCCAGAAAATTTGATAGAAGTAATACTGTCTTGGGCTAAAAGTGACAAAGGAAATAGCAAACAAACAATAGTCATTAAAAATACAATATATTTTATAATGAGCTTGTTCATAATTTTTTAATCTTTGTTACAATCTAAAATAGCTTTGTTCTAAATAAAAAAATTAGAAAACGAAACTAAATCGTTGATTATCAGAGCATTTATGCCTCCACTTAGTTTCTCTCTACTCGTAGGAGGAGAAATGTAGGGAGTAACAATTAAAAAAATGATAAACCATAAGTATAACAATTAATTTTTAGAACATAACCAATTTATTTTAAATAAACCTTATTTAGAAGTATTCACTATGACCACTTTAGAACTTTCAGAAACATTTCCTACTTTATCATAGGTTTTGCTCTTATAGTAGTATATATTTCCTTTTTCAATGGAATTATCGATAAATTTATTTATAATCTGCAAAGGAGTTATAGGATAAAAAGTTTTCTCATTTACTTTTCTAAAGATAATACATCCCATCAAATCTTGTTCTTTTTTTAACTCCCATGTTAATATTATTTCATTTTTCTTTTTATTATAAGATGCTTTTAAATCCTCAGGTGGAGACGGAGGTTCCTTATCCGGAGCCTTGCATACTAAAAGTTTAGCCTTTTTAGAAACATTCCCTGAACTGTCAATCGCTACCAAAGTATAATAATACTTTATTAAAGGTTTAGGTATGCTATCAGAATAATGAGAGGTTGAAGGAGATAGTGGCTTTTTATTTAATAAGATGAATTCTGAATTATTATTACCCTCACTTCTTAAGACATTATATCCTAAAATATCATTTTCCGGATTAATGAACCAATCAAGAGAAGCAATTCCTTTCTTAATGCTTATTTTTTTAAACAAAGGAGGAGATGGCGGTACTATATCGGGCATTCTCACTTTTACAATATTAGAATATTCGCTATGGTTATATGAAGAATCAATGGATCTTATTTTATAGAAAAAATTATTTCGTGCCACTTTAGGTAAAGTATCAACGAAACTATTTTTTGAAACAGGTTTAGGAGTCAGCAATACAAATTTATCTTTGTCTTTCTTAATAGATCTGAAAACAGAGTATCCCATAATATCAGATTCATTAATAGCTTCCCAGTTTAGAATAATTTTTCCCGTATCGCCTTTTGCCGAAATGATTTTGGGTTTTGGCGGAGGAATTCTATCTACTACATCAGCTGTTGTAATTAAAGATTTACTCCTATTCATAGAACTATCTATAGCATTCAAATAGTAATAATAAACCTCCCCAACTTTCGGTACTTCATCAATGAAAAGGGTATCTGTTGAGGGAATAATATTTTTACTAACTTTATCAAAAGGACCTTTATATTTCGTCATGCTTCTATAAACTTCATAACCTTTAAGGTCATTTGATTTTGATGATTCCCAAGTTAGGAATACTTTATAATTATTAACTTTTGTTCTTAATCCAGTTGGTGGAGAAGGAGGAGTTTGATCCTTAGGAACAATACTTATCGGTAAAGATAGTTTGCTTTCTCTACCAAAAATATCTATTCCTGATAACTTATACCAGTATGTATGCCCGTTTACAAGACTTGTATCATCGGTGTAGAAAAAATCAGGAACTATAAACTGACCATGTAAATTTTCAGTTTCCAATATAAATATAGGAGGTTTATTAACAATTTTATATTGACCATTTTGTGATACACTTCGGTATAGGTTAAAAAGAAAGAATTTTTCTTCCCTCTCCCATTTAAATTTCACCTCCTGATCCCCTGCAACACCTTTAAGATCCTTTGGTGAAGAAGCTTTTTTGTATTTTTTAACAGTAATTGGATTTGATATGCCTATTATTGACCCGTTCTTTGCTAAGGTTACTTTATATCTGTAAGTTTTTCCTAATATAACTGTTGTATCTTCATAATGCAGGCCAAAAACCTCTGCAAATTTCTGTTCCTTAAGCGCTTGAAGAAGGAGTAGAAACTGCAAATTTTCTATATCTTGTTTTTCTTTAGGTTTATTGGAAATAATAGATTCCCAGATAGCAAAAGTTGAATCACCCAAAATGACTTTCGCCTCCTTTATTAAAGCTTTCTTTATTGGGCTATGCGTTAGCTTTATCCATTTCGTATCGTCTATCCCTTTTTTATAGACATAGACACCTTCTTCAGAGAATTTCCATTCAGGTAATAACCATCTTAATATAATAGTAGCCTTATCTGAATTAGAAGCCACAACTCTTCCCTCTGTTTCTTGAGCATATAAAGAAATAGAAAAAAGAAGTAACAGATTAAAAAAGCAGATTTTTTTTATTATATTCATTTTGCACCTCCCATTTAAAATATTTATTATTTATCATTTTTTCATAGAACTTTTGACACTAACTATTTTTTTCGAAAATTTAATAGGCTAGCACTAACAACCTTCCATGTAGAAAACTCCATCTTGCCATTTCATTTTAAATTTTACCGTTTTGCATAATCTCCAAATACAACCTCTTGCTGAAACTTTACCACAAAATATTGTTGGAGTTGGAGTTTCAAAATGCAAACTTGCATTTAAACTAGCACTCAATACATCAAAATCTCCCTCACCTAGTATCCATAGATCATAATGAAAACCAAATAATACATCTGCATATAAATTTGCCCCCCCTTCAAAATGACTTATAGGGCTATCGTATATTATTACGGCATAAACATCAAACCCACCCTCAGCTTTAGCATAGAAAATCGACCAAGTTCTTCTACCTGTATTTACATCAAATCCAGCGCCAAATGAAATTCCGGTTTGAGCAAACATCAGATATGCAGAAGCACTAAAACTTGATTTACAGAAAAACTCAACATCTATTGGATCCTCATTTGTCCCCAAATATAAATGCCAATCTGAGTCTTCAAAATGGAGCTCAATTTCACCCGTACCACAAATCAGTGTTAATATATTTGCCTCAACGTCAAAATTAGCATCAAATGATATATCAGTAACTATAACTTCGGCAGATCCATGCACTTTGGCGTCTGTGTCATTATAACCATCTTCAGGTAATATATAAACATCCCCATTTAGCGCAACGCTACTACCTCCTCCGTCTTCACCTACAGTTACTTCTAATGATGTATTTCCCCAGTATTTCTTACCTTTACTATCCCCCTCTCCACTCGAACCAAAAGGGACCCCAGCATATATTCCAAAAAGGGTAGTGCCATCAGGTATATATGAAGTGCTTTCTTCATTATATCTCATATGGTAGTAAACTCTACCTGTAAATCCATAAATCGATACCCCTGCAAAAACTGGTATATTAAGACCTGTTACACCTGCTTCAATGAACCAGTATTTGTAACTTTCAGTGCCTTCTTCTTCTTTATGTCCTATTATAAGTGAGCCATCAATACCAGCAACAGATGGTTTTTTTAGTTCAAAACTTAAATCCATTTGAAATCCTTCACCATAGATAGGATCTTCCTCATACCATGCAACACTGCCATTAAATTTTACAACTTCATTTTCAAAAACCAGCGCTATGCTGTTCAAATAAGTATGATCATAGTGAAGGGGTTCCTTTTGTAAATATATTTTTGCCTCGAATTCAGTTCCTCCGGAACTCGAAAGGACATCAACAAATGTAATAGATCCATGGATACCCAACCAGTAGAGTTCTCCTTCATTTCCTGCTCCTGCTCTTGTCAGTGTGAGGCTAAATCCATGAAAACTTGCATTCACTTCGTGGATCAAATCTACCCAACTACCTATACCGATGTTACCTTCGGAAGTTACATAAAAACCATTTACTGGGATAGGTTCGGTTTTTATACCAGAAACATCAAAAGTAAAGTTGAGATCCAAGACCAATTTTCCCACTCCAGCTTCATAAGAGAGAATTCCCCGGGTTATATCAATAGTGAGTGTATTGTCATCACCGACATTTATCGCTCGGCTTCCAAGACTTGTGGCTTCTATACTCCCTTCTTGTAAACCTTCATCCGTTATAATAAGAGCAAAGTTCATATCTTCGTTAAGAAAGGGAAATGCTATGGACCCAGCTATAGAACCTTCCGAGACTGTATTATCTTCAAGAGTCACACTAAAGGAGTTTATGCCTCCGCCAAACCCCCTGTAACTTCCAGCCCAACCAAGTCCATCCTGTGTTATTGAGCCATTCAAACCGCCACTCGAAACATAGAAGTTGTTTAGATCAGTTATAGGGATTCTTTCTTCACGATCCACTCTTAAACCAAAAATTTCTGTATGTATTTCTATCGGGAATATCAATTCCCCCTCATTAAAAAACACCCCTTTCCATTCTGGAGTGAGTCCTGAAGGGGACTCTGTTTCGGAAAAATCCACCGTGATGTCAGAGGGATGGAAGGCGATGTTAGTATTATTGAGAAATGCAATATCTGCACTTATTGTCAGGTCTTCAGTATAGTAAAACCGATCTATGCCTTCAAAGGCAATAGAAACTCTATTTCCATCGATATCTTTCACAGTTTCGGGAAGTTTTATATCACCGCTAAAGGATATCGATACTTCATTGTGGTAGACCATGATTTGGGAATCCTCTAAGAATTTTACCTCAAAGCCTTCAGGGTCTCTCAACGAATAGCTGTATTCGTGCAACAATTGTTTATTGCCATTTATCCCGTTTATGTGACTTAATACAAACCATTGAGATGCAGTTTTAACATAACTTTGGGGAATTTCATAGTCTAAACCTCCATAGTAAATAGCCAACGGGAAATGCAACCACACACTACCAGAAATTCTAACACTTTGATTGATCCTAGGGGGTCCCGGTCCCATAGATCCTGTACCTCTATGATTTTCCAATTTTATGGCAGTAGCACTAAGATAAACTTCATAATGTTCAGAAGATAGAGGAAGCATTAAATCGGTGTCAAATTCTATTATCCCTTCGGCTACTATCCATGAATCTTCTGGTGGTGGTGGAGGCGGCTCATCCGGTATCATTGGTATCATTGGGGAAAATACTAAGCTTAGTTTTAGCTCCGAAAATTCAATATTGGGAATAGTTATATCGAAAGGATCAAGTTTCAAATTACCTGTTCCGGAAAAGTGTTCAAGATCAGGATCATCTACATGTATTACCTCCATAACATACCTACCTATCTGAAAGAATCTAACTCTAAATTCTACTTCGTCCGGTTCTTCAGGCGACACTCTTCCACGTACCCGAGTGAAGCTATACTCCCAAATTTCGCTCTCCCCTAAGGAAAACCCCTCTTCATCGTATGCGTTTATTTGCCAAGCGTATTCGTTGCCCCCTTCAAAGGCTCTTGCACCAACAGGATATCTAAAAGAAGTTATGGTTACCCCCTTCTCCTCAAACCATGCAGGATTGGACTGCATTGCATCGAATGGTGACTGGCCTGTAAGAATTTCCACAATCTTCAGGTCATAAAAGGCCTCTTGTCCCGGTGGCAAAGGCATAGGCGGCATCCAGGTAAAAACAGGAAACTCATCCACTACCATTGCACCACTCGCTGGCGAAATAAGCTGTGGGGGAGAAAGGTGCAAAATTGGCTGGATTATACAGTCGCTTCCCAATTCTTTTTCTGTTTTGGAATCTATAACAACTATACAGATGGTATAGGTTCCTGCCGGCAGCGTACCGGTTTTTTGAACAATATCTTCATAATCGCTATTATATTCCATATCCACTGGCTCCAGATCGCCAAGGTTAACAGGGCCTGAATAATTTTTCTCTAATACAAATGAAGCGCTTGTTGCTTCAAATATTACTCCTGCGTCAGCTTCTTTTACCGTTCCATACAGGTAAACATTGTAAAAATCTGGTGAAGTGTTTGTAAGGGTCAATTGCCACAGATCCTCAACATGCCACTGGTTTGGGGGTGGTTGACTGAGTTTAACTATTACCTGAGAATTAAGGCTTGCGGCAGCCAGAATAATTAATAAGGCAAGAGCAGTAACAAATAAATTTTTTTTGTGAAGCATAGCAACCTCCATTTTATATTTTTAAGATTAATTTTGATTCAAAGTTATATTCAACTTATACCAATATCAATCATTAATTATTGAGATGGTCAAATGAATTATTGAAATGGTCAAATGAATTAGTGAATGGGGAATATGAATGAGTGAATAGAAGGGGAAGAAATTGATTTATAACAGTGAAGGGCCATAATTCTTTAAGCTGTCAATAAAATCAGCTTTCCGGCTTTCCGATACATAAGGATGGCTTCCATCCTGCATAACAACATACCCGGCTTTACCCTTAATGTATCTTTCCACATATTTTAGATTAATGAGATGCTTATTATGTATTCTGCAGAAATGAATATCAGTTAGTATTTTTTCAAAATTATTAAGGGATTTGGAAATAAGTAGCTTTTCTTTGTTCGTGAAGAAAAAGATAGTGTAGTTGCTATCTGCTTCACAACGAATAATATCATCAAGGTCTTTCAGGATAAGTCCTTCGACTGAAGGGAGGATGATCTTTTTGTAATTTTTATTTAAGCTGTCTTTTAAAATGTTGACTTTCTCATTTAACATATTATCCCCCCTGACTTGTTCAAAACGATCAACAGCATGTTGGAGTTCTTTTAAATTAATCGGTTTTAACAGGTAATGGATAGCGGAAAATTCAAATGCCTTAATTGCAAATTTATCAGAAGCTGTTGTAAATATCACCTCAAAAGACCGGTGGTCGACATTTTCTAAAACATCAAATCCATCACCATCAGGCAGGGATATATCAAGGAACACCAGATCAGGCTTTAGAAAATTGATGGTTTCAATAGATTCACTAACGGTTTGAGCAGTCCCAATTACCTTAACATGAGGACAATAAACATCCAATAGCTTATTCAGTGTTAAAATACTCTTTTTCTCATCATCAACAATTATAGCTCGTATTGTATCATCCATTATATTATCATTAACGGAAATCCTGATAAAATTACAAAAGAAATTGCTTTAATAAAAGAAATATTATGAAAATCAGTGATCAGTGCTTTGAGTACAATCCCTATTTGTAACAATCATCTTGTTGCCTTGATAAGTTAAATAAACTGAATATACAGGTCAACCTGAGTGCCTGATGCTTCACCTTTCTGATTATAAAGATCGATGATTTTTACCTTCATATTTGATCGATTCATTTTATTGAGGATCTCAAGGCGTTCTTCAATATTTTTCATACCGGTTGATCTGTGCTTCTTCCTCAACACATTGATTTTACTTGCTTCTTCTCTTCCAATACCATTATCCTTAATAGTACATAAAATTGTATTTTTTTCTAATAAATTAAATGATATTAATAACAATCCTTTTTCTTTCATGGGCATTAAGCCATGCAATATGGCATTCTCGATATAAGGCTGAATCAGCATTGGAGGAACACTGATCAACTCCCGGTCAATATCATCTTCAAGATTTATTACAAAATCAAATTTATTTTCAAAACGAAGTTTCTCCAAATCCAGGTATAATTCTATTGACTCAAGCTCTTCGCTTATCTTAATATAGTTGTGTTTTGAATTCTCCAGAATTTTTCGCATCAGGGAAGCAAAATTGCCAAGGTATAAGTTTGCAGATTCGGTTTCCTGTTCAAGGATAAAATGCTGAATGGAATTCATCGAGTTAAAAATAAAATGCGGATTCATCTGGGAGCGTAATGCTTTCAACTCGGATAATAATATGTTTCTTTTGATCATGGCTTGCCTCTTATGGTTTCTTAAGATGATCAAAACAATACCTGCAATAATCAAAGCACCCAGCAGAATAACTCCTATCAGAAAAAGTGTTGTTTGAGTAAAATGCTTCATAATAGTAAAATGGACGGTCAATGGATTTTTATTCCAAACACGGCCGGTATTTCCTGAAATAACTTCAAATGTATAAGTGCCGGGTGGAAGTGAAAAAAAACTGGCAGAAGTGTTTTCAGTCTTTATCCAATGATCGTTTAGTCCTTTTAATCTGTATTTATAACTCACATGACCCGGAAACCGGAAGTTTATTCCCCTAAAATAAAATGTTATGTTATTTTGGTTATATTTTAAATTGGATAAGTCAATTAATGTCGTATCAATATCATTTACAGTTATTCTATTTATATGTAAACGTGGCGGAATATCAGGGTTTTTTATTGTTTCCGGATCAAATGAAGCCAGTCCGTTATTTGTACCAACCCATAATCTATCCTGATGATAAATAATATCTTTTACCTCATTCGAAGGAAGTCCATCCCACATTGTATATTTTAAAATATCATATTTCATCTCATCAAAATCGTGAATGATCAATTTATTAAGACCGCTATTGGTTCCTATCCATATAATTGAATCGTGTAATGGGAAAATGCAATTAATCATATTATTACACAGGCCTTCTTCACTTGTTAAATGCAGGATAAGCGAGTCTCTTGTTATTATCAATCCTTCACCACGGGTCCCAAACAAAAGAAATTGATTTGTGGCTTTTATATCTGATATCCGGGTACGGAATAATGGATATTTATCGCCTAAATGGTAACTTTTTTCATCAACATACTTATACAATCCACCAAGACTGCCATAATATATAATCCCATCACTATCTTCATAAATTGTCAGAATATGATTGTTGTATGAAGACATACTAAATTTTTGAAACAGAGTATCATCATGGTATTCGAGTATACCTTCGAATGTTGCTATAAGAATATTTGCATTATTTTTTTCAAAAGCCATATATGGTTTGATATTCTTTAACTCCGTAATTGCTGAAACTTGATGATCCGGGGAAACACGGTACGAATTTGAACCGATAAACCAGAGTGTGGAATTACTATGCTGTAATAGAATATCCCGTATATAGTCAAGTCCGGCAATCTCTCTGGGTGGATTAAATTGCTTAATTGTATTTTCTTTTAGCTTAAGAATAAAAATTTTATAATCCTTTGTCGAAAAAAATATTTCATTTTGTCTGGCCTCTAATGCCAGAATTTTAAAATTATCATACCCGGCGCATTCATTAAAAACCCTTATTTGTGTTGAAGGTGCCATAAAAACACCGTTTTTCAGGCTTGAAAACCAATAATTGTTTTCCGCATCCTGTAAAATCCGGGACACCGATTTATTTTTAAAAAGCAAATGAGGCTTATTCATATTTCCCTCTGGATAAAAATAAATTCCATCTGTATCAACACTTATCCAGATATTATTCTCTTTATCAACATAAAGAGCTATTATTAAGAGACCTGGTTTGCCAAATTTTTTCTCAAAGAAAATTTTATTATCCCTAATCCATATAAATTGATTATCAATGGAGAAAATAAACTCTTTGGCAGAAATCTTATGGTAACATATTTTGGGATATTTCCTTATTGCTGGCACATTCAGATAGTAGATGTTGTTTATTACCTGTAATTCAATCTGATGGTTATTTGGTTTATCGTAAACGATTGAATCATGTTCGTTAAATCCCCAGATTATTCCATTGGGGAAATTTTTTAAAAACATTGAATAATTAATATCTTCCCTGTTAAAACCGGTAATTCTTTTGATTTTCTGGTTATCAGTGATGATATAATTATCAGGTGAACGATTTGATTTAAACCAGATATTGGAAAGGCTGTCAACATAAATATTTTCTAAGTAGTATTTCTGCGATATTTTTTCAATGGTATCATTTAGTTGTATAGTTTTAATTATGCCATTCTCATAATAACTTATTCGCCCACTGTATCCCGAAAACCAGGGCCTTCCTAAATAATCCAAAAATGCAATAACATTTGAGTTGTCTGCCAATCCCTCCCTTGTTGTAAATGTTTTAAATTCATAACCATCGTACCTGCAAATTCCATAGCCAGTGGCAAACCACAGGTATCCCTCACCATCCTGAAGCATATCAAGTATTTCTGAACTTGGCAAGCCATCGTTCACAGTATAGTTTTTTGTGTAAAATTCCTGGGTGTAGCAATTAAGCCATATCCATGATAAGATAAAAGAAATTATAAATTTTAAGATTATTCTCATTTTATACTTTGTAACACCCTTAGGTCTTACTGCATAATGTTACCGCTATAAAAGGCCTTGGTGGTGACTAAGGGTTAATGCCAGTTTTTTAGTTCAGTAAACAATTAACATTTACCAGAAAGCAATTAATCATTTACCATTAATATTTTCTCCCTTATCCTACTATCCTTTGATATTACTTCAATAATATACATTCCATGCTGTAGTTTTGAGACATCAATAACATCATTCAGTGGTTTTACTTGCAGCACTTTTTGTCCGCAAAGGTCATAGATTATTATTTCCCTTACAATATATCTGCTATTATTGGAGATTGAAAGTGTATTAGTTGCTGGATTGGGAAAGATCTCTATTTTCTCATCGTAATTTGTATTTTCAACCGAAACAGTGGCACATGCTGTTTCAACTTCAAGCTGAGTATTACAACCAATTGCATTAGTATCGATGGTGATAATCCCGCCAGGGCTAGCAAGGTAATCGCAAACACTTTTTACTTCGCAAACAGATAGAGAAATGTTATGTTTAATATTTAGATTTATGATTGAGTTAGGGTCAATATTGTCCAGTCCTGTAAGGCTTGTCAGTGCTAAATTGTCTGTAATCCAAAGATCTCCTGCGATGGAAGTCAGATTCTGAAGGGCTGTCAGGTCTAGTAGTGTATCATTATTAGATATATCCAGCCATTCCCCTATGGAAGTCAAATTATCAAGTCCTGTTAAACTTAATAGGTAATGGTTGTTTCCAATCCAAAGAAATTGCCCGATCGATGTTAAGTTGTCAAGACCTGTTAAGTTTATAAGGGCAGGGTTGTCTACAATCAAAGCCCTTTCTGCGATGGAAGTTACATTGTCAAGTCCTGTTAAACTGGTCAGGGCAGCGTTATCGGTTATCCAAAGATCTTTTCCTACTGAAGTTACATTTTCAAGTCCTGATAAACTGGTCAGGACATCAGTGGAACTAATTACAATATCTCCACCAAGAGAAGAAAGATTATCAAGGGCTGCTATGGTAGTAAGGCCGGTATTACCTGAAATCCATAGGTTACCCACAATGGAAGTCAGATTGTTAAGACCTGTTAAGCTAGTCAAGCCAATGTTATCTCGAATCCGAAGGTAACCCCCGACGGAAACCAGATTATCAAGGCCTGATAAACTGGTCAGGCCAGGATTATCCCGAACCATAAGTGTTCCCCCGACAGAAATCACATTGTCAAGTCCATTTAAAATTGTCAGTGCATTATTGTAGCGAATCTGAAGGGATCCCCCGACAGAAGTCACATTATCAAGACCTGCTAAACTAGTCAGGGTAATATTTGTGTCAATATACAGTCTTCCCCCGAAAGCAGTTAAAACATTTAATCCATCTAAATTAGTAATATCATTACCTGTAATTTTAACATTACCCTCAATTTCAGTACAACTTGGATAATTAATTTGAAAACTATCAATTGCAGACTGAGTGGCGAAAGTGATTCCTTGGGGAAGGCAGGATTGGGAGGATGCATTAGCCTGGATGAAAATGGCTAGAAGGAAAAAGATAGTTAGTTTTTTCATATGGCAGATTGTTTTAGAATTTTATATTCCCAAAGATAGTACATATTTGAGCGATAGTCAAATAAAATGTCTGTGAATTTCTAATGGTTCTAATTACTTATTAAATCACAATTCCCCGGCTTCAATATTTTTTGTGAATTCTTGGTGACTTTGTGGCTAAGGTTTTTTTGCCACAAAGACACTAAGGCACAAAGTGTCACGAAGTTCATGATAGCATTGGCTTTTAACTCCTGTTCAATTGGGTAATTATAAAATGAGGTATAATATTTGTTTGGTCAAGAAGTTAAATAGATATCTTGGTTTCACAAACATGGTATAGAAATAGTATTTGTAGTAACAAAAAATCAAAAAATCGGTTAAAAGTATTGTAGAAATCTGTATATTGAGAAATTCGAATAAGATTAATCTGTTTATATTGAAATTACATTGACCAGTTACATTAAATATATACTTTTTATTATTCTTTTGAATGTCGTTTTTGTTGGATTTATTTCTGCACAGAATGAGTTCAAATCAGAGGATGATGTTGCGAAAGAGGCTAAAGGACTTTTATATAAAGAGGAATATGTAAAAGCCTTACCACTATACTCACAGTTACTGAGCCTTCATCCCAAAGACCCTTTTTATAATTATTCTTTCGGTGTTTGTCTATTGTTTGGTGATAAAAGGGATACTGAAAAACCTATTCGCTACCTTGAATTTGCTGCGAAAAATCTGGAAGGCCATCCGGAAGTTCATTATTACCTGGCTATGGTCTATCATATGAATTACAGGTTTTCAGAAGCAATTAAAGAGTACAAAACTTTTGTTAACACTGCTAAACCCGTAATGTTACGAAAGTTTGATGCAGTCCATAAAATAGAGATGTGTGAAAATGGAATTTCTTTACTCAAAACCATAAATGACCTGTATATACTTGAAAAGACTGAGGTGAACAAAAAGAATTTTTATCGTTCATACAACATTAAGGATTTCAGCGGGAAGTTCCTCTTTAAACCTTATGAAATCAAAAGCCGGCTTGATAAAAGGAAAGATGATCATAGTATAGTTTTTTTCTCGGATACAAACAGCGTAATATATTTTTCAAGCTATGGAAACGATAGAAAAGGTAGCAAGGATATTTATCGATCAGTTAAACAAGCTGATGGTACCTGGAACCCCCCTGAGAAGTTGGACACTATTATTAACACTACCTATGATGAGGACTATCCTTACCTCTTACCAGACGGAAAAACTTTATATTTCTGCTCTAAGGGACACAATTCCATGGGTGGATACGATATTTTTAAATCGGTGTTCGATACTGCATCCGGTGGCAGGTGGAGTAAACCTGAAAACCTTGATTTTGCCATAAATACTCCATTTGATGACATATTATTCGTATCTGATTCATCACAGAAATATGCATGCTTCTCGTCGGCCCGCAGCAGTGTGGATGATTATGTTACAGTATATAAAGTCAGAATAGATAATAGGCCTGTTATCAAGGAAAATCTCGCATTGGATATTTTAATAGCGGAGGGAGAGCCTGAAAAGAATGAGGATTATCAGGCAACTCTCACTTACATAAAAGACAAAGCCCGCCTAGATGTAAATGCTACTGATGAGATCGTTGATAATATAATGATTGCAGAAGCAATAAATGTAGAGGATAGCCCCGTAAAGGAAGTTATTCAGGAATCAGGCCTTGAAGATAAAATGGAGGACAGGATCAGGGAAAGGAACCTTAATGAGCAAAAAGTTGATACTGCATTTGCGATTGTTGATGAGTACAGAAATGTCCTAAAAAATATTAAACAAAAGAAACTCGCAGTATTTTATATTTCAAACCAAAAACATTCACTTGCCGGAATAAAATACAGGCAATCTAATCAGGTTTTTGCCGAAGCAGAAAAACTCCCTGATGGTCAAGGAAAGAAGTATAAAAACGACTATGCAGATGAGCTGAGAAATGAAAGCCGGGATCTGGATAGTGAATCTACTATAGCATATAATATTGGTAAACAACTGGAAAAACAACAGATATATAAAGAGAAAGAGGTAGAGAGAATACTGAATTATGCCGGCGATATCCAGAAGTTAGTAGCTATTGAAGATACTGACTCTTCTTCTGCACTGCTTGAAAGCTTATTTGCAGAAGTTCGGTTTGCTGATACCTTAACAGATTATTCCACACCTGATGCATATATAAAAGGATTTGATGAAAGCGCGATGGCGGAAGCTATGAATTATTATAATAATGCTGACAATCTTAATAATGAAGCCAATGAGCTTGAACAACAGGCCTTAGAGTATCTGGAAGAAGGTGATAATGAAATCGATGAAAATCGTAAGTCTGATTTATTGGAACAAGCCAGTCAACTGGCAATGCAGGCTGAGCAAAAAAGAAATGAAAGTGTTACAGCAAAGAATCAGGGCAGGAGTATTGCTAATGAAGCAGGAGATAATACCGGAGAGGCAATCTTGGTTTATAAAGTTATCGGTGAAGTTAGCAGTCTCAAAGATATTGATAAGGAACAACTTGCTATGATTACTGAATCAAATGATACCCCTTTGACCGCTGAACCTTTGATTGAAAGCAGGGCGGATGAGATTGAAAGACGGATACAGCAATATCAAACTGAAGTTACAATAACACAAGAGGATAAGCAGGCAATTGTTGAAAATATTGTTTCAGAAACAGAAGAACAGGTTTCCAGGGTTGAGCATGAGGAAAATCAGTTAAGAAGTAATTCTGAGGCTTTATTGGTTTATGCAAACAGGCAAAATGATCTTTCTGTACAAAAACTGACTGAATCAAATACTGTTCTGTCTGAGATGTCAACTGAAGAAAGTAATAGGGAAATTACAAAGCAAAAGCTTGAGAGAGTTAAATTATTACGACAGGAAGTACTGGATCATAAAAGAGAAGCTGTTGCTGCTTTTGAATTGTCAGAATCCTATCGTACTAAGCTTGAAGAGAAACGTTACGAAACAGCACTTCAGGTATCCAGGGCTGAGGATATACTTGCGTTGGTGAATAATGGAAAAATTGAAGAGGCTCAGCAGGAACTCGAGAAATTCAAATCTGAGACTAATGAAGTTATTTCAGATACCTCCTATGTGGATGTCCTGAGGAAAGGAAATCAGCAAAATATCCAAACAAATATAGGCCGGAAAGCATCAGTTTTGGCAGAAGCAAATTCACTTATTGAAAATGCGACAAGCCTTAACCAAAAAGCGGGTGAGCTAAGAAATAAAGCAGAAACTAAAAAATCACAGACTAAAGCACAAGATTTGATATCACAAGCTGAAGAATTTGAAAATGAAAGCAGGGAAATTCGAAACAAGGCAGCTGAAAATTTTGATGTTGCAGACAAACTCACAGGAGAGATCGCCAAACTTGAGATGCAATATATATTAACAGAAAGAGTGCTGCCTCAAACGGGAACAGGTGGATATGAGGGTGTCGACAGTGCTGAAGTTGTCTCAGTTGACTATGATGAACTATATGGATTTATTACTGACTACAAAGAAATTGAGGTTTTTTTAGATAATAATATTTATACTTCAGAAACTATTGCAATAATAAATCAATATGAAGTGATAGAACCAGATCAAACTGAGATTGTTCCAGTTCCGGATACCGAAACCCCATTATTAATTGCTATTGAAGAAAGCTCCGAAGATGCTAAAAAAGAGCTTGCTAAAGCCCAGCTGATTGCGAGATCAGTTGACTTTATCAATTCTGAGATCATAATTCTGAGGAGGAATTCCCAGAATATAAATGATCCTCAGCTGAAGACAGAAATGAATGAAAAAATAGAGCGGATGCAATACCTTTCTGATTCATTAAGTATTCAGGCTTATGAATTGTATAAAACTGCGGAATTATTGTTGCAAAGAGAAGGAATCGATTCCGAAGCACTCTCAGGGCAATTTGATGAACAATCATTGGCTCTGAGTTTTCAGGAAGAAGCATATGAAAACTTTTTAGAGGTGAGTGCTTTGCGTAATGAAGCATTGAGCATTAGTGACCAGGAGGAGCAAAGTCAGATATTAGCCCGCGCTGATGATCTTGAAGATATTGCAATGTACAAGCAGCTTGAGGTTTTTGAGGTATTCGGCATAGGGAACAGGAATAATTTCTATTCAAACAAAATTATTCTTGAACAGATCAGAATTGATAATGAGATTGATGATAAGCTCAGGATTGCCAGGGAGCTGGAAGCCGAAGCACAGTATTATTACGAACAGGCACTTTATTTCAGGTATAAGAGCAAACAGGAAAATCTTCCTTATGACCAGAAACTTGTATTCCTCCAGGAGGCTAATTCGCTTGAGTTGATGGCATTAGATAAGCAAAAAGAAGCTATTGAGTTATACAGGGATGCTGACAGAAGGGCTCCATCAGATGAGGAGATTCTTGCTGAAAGAGTGGTTACTATGAATGTTCTTGATTCTGATGAACAGGAAATAGCTGTGATTAGGGGTCGCTTAGAAGAAGTTGCAGCGGTAGGGGCAGTAGCAGGGAAGACGGAAGAAGAGTTGGCAACGGCAGCAGCAGCAGTGAAGAAGGAAGAAGAAGTGGCAGAAGTAGTTGAAGAACCGGTTGCTGAAGAAGTAGCAGTGGCAGATGAGGAAGAGGCGACCGAAGCCACGGAGGCGATAGAAGAGGAAGTTTCGGTAGCAGTGGGGGAAAATGTTTTTGAAGAGGAAGAGCCAAATATTGATCTTGTGGAGGTAATTGTTGATCGACCGGAGGACTTTGTTACGAATTACAACGATGAATATCCTATCCCTATAAATCCGGATGTACCCGTAGGGCTGATATTTAAAGTTCAAATCGCTGCTTTCAGGAATCCTATACCTCAGAATACTTTTGATGGACTCAGTCCAATATCTGCAGAGCAAGTACCTGCTTCAGCATTTACAAGATATATGGCCGGATTGTTTTATGATATTGATGATGCAACAGCCTCACGCGACAGACTGCGTCGGATTGGTTATACTGATGCTTTTGTGGTAGCTTATATCAACGGTCAACGAATAAGCCTAACCGAAGCCAGAAACATGGTCAGAAGTGGAGAAGTTGCTTCAACTACTGGAATAGATCCAGAATTTAAGATATCAACTGAGCTTGCTACTGCTACTGCCACTGCTCCTGCCACTGTCCCAGAAAGCATTCCACCAGAAGAAATAAGCGGTGCAACAGAGTATTTCAGTGTGCAGATCGGAGTATACAGCAAGGCAGTTACTGTAAGCCAGCTTCAGAATGTTGAACCTATCTATTACGACAGGATGAGAAATGGATACTGGAGATATATTTCAGGAGTGTATGGAAGTAGGATAGAGGCTAACCTGGCCAGAGATCTGATCCGCAATAAAGGGATTACTGATGCTTTTGTAATAAAGTATGATGATGAAAGGAGGAAGAGTTTTTCAAAACTGAGTTCGGGAGTGCGGGATGAAGAAGTTGCAGTTGCAGTAGCAGCGGCAGCAGGAACACTGGAAGAACAACCGGATCTGAATAATAAATTTGATGGGATTCAAGCTGACGATATTCGATTTAGGGTGCAGATTGCTGCCTTCCGTGAGGATATGCCTTTAGGAATGATTGATATGTATTTTAAGAGCCTGAATATCATTATCAGTAAACATAGTAATAATGAAGGCATGACTGTTTATACTGCTGGTTCATTTCCTGATTATGCATCTGCCGAAGAATACAGGAATGTCATAATTGAACGAGGGATAAAGGATGCGTTTGTAGTTGCATATGCCAGTCAAAGACGTATACCAATACAACAGGCTTTACAACTTGTAAATAAATCTGAGAATTAGCCTCCATGTAACTCCTTCGTTGGTCGTAGGCTCCTGCCTACGACCCATAAATAAAACTATTTCATTAACTGTCCAACAAGTTACAATAACTTAAAGTAAATGTCAATTAAAACACAAATAACATAAAAAGGGCGATAATTATTCCGGAAAACAGTAAAATAACTGCAGTATAGCCCATAATATCCCTGATCTTAAGTTTTGCTACTGCAAGTAATGGTAATGCCC
>Ga0222657_1000164_pt1 | contig 46716 bp, 42 predicted proteins | sample AntAcemetagen474_FD_179858 | JGI IMG/M metagenome (GOLD analysis project Ga0222657, IMG submission 179858) | Saline water microbial communities from Ace Lake, Antarctica - #474 | ecosystem: Environmental > Aquatic > Non-marine Saline and Alkaline > Saline | place: Antarctica: Ace Lake... | reverse complement strand
CAAATCAAATCCTTGGTAGGAATACCCTTCTTTTCGTAAAATATCAACATGTTTTTTGAAACCAAAAGTTTTTGCTTTAGAGATATCTTCCTTATAATCATCTATTGCGAAATCGAACGAAAAGTTTTGCTTTTCTGCAATCTCAGGCTCAAATGACAAAAAATAACTTACCTTAAAGCTGTTGTGTGGCAAGGCAATCAATAGTTTGTTCCCGTCAGTGCCCTTACTGATAAAGAAGATGGGTTTTTTAATTTCCACTTCCCGCACGCGCTTGTTTAGCTGTTCTTTTCGGCCGGCAACGGACAAGGCTTCTACGAATTTTATTGCGCTGCCGTCAAAGATAGGGATCTCATCCCCGTGCGTTTCCACTTCCAAGTTATGCAATCCTAATGCATAACAAGCCGAAATAAAATGTTCCGGTGTCATTACCACAGCTTCATTCTCTTCCAATAGGGTCTTTCTCTTTGTATGCCGCAGGTTATCCGCAGAAGATCTTACGCGTTGCTCTCTTCCGTCTGCGGAGAGCTTTACAAAGACAATCCCGGTATCAGGAGGCGCTGGTTTTATGACAATTTTAACTAGAGCATTTGTATGCAGTCCTTTTCCCATGAGAGTTATTTTGCGCGCAATGGTGCCCTGCGTGGAATACTCTTTAGGATTAAAAATGATCTCCCCGCGCTTACTGAATGCCATAGGCCGCAGGGCATCCGGCTTCGCTATAGCTATGCCGGAGGAGCAGCTCTGCACAAAAAAGCAGGCTATGATCAGGTATATTAGTGTGTTTTTAATCATCTTCGTCATAAAAAAAATAAAACCCTGACTATCTTCCGTCTTCGCCTTTATGGCTTCACCGGATTATATGCCAGGGGTTTCATTTTTTAGTATTGTACTTACTTTTATATTATAACATACAATTATAAATATTCAAGCTTTTTTGCGTTATTTGTCAAGCCAAAATAGAAATGTCCGGTTTCTACCAAAATAGAAATGTCCGGTTTTGAATTTAAAAGTAGTAGTAGCCTTTCTTTCTTTTTGCTTCTTTTTCTTTCTTTGTTAATAGTGTGAATTAGTGGATAACTCATGAAGCTTTCCTTAGCTTAAACAACCTATACGGGTGATCCTTTGGCGGAACATACCTTGGTTTTCTTGGTTGATATGGCTGTTTTGTCTTTTGTGGCTTCTTATCTATAAGCTTATATCTAAGCTGTCTATCCTTATGATAAATGTATAATCTGCTATTTAACCTCTCTTCTAATGTAACCTCTTTTGCACTTGTTGATTCCAGTATCTGGTAGAACCTGTGGTTATACTGTATGGTAAAATCATTCCTCAAGGCTGCCTTATGTTTTATAGAGAAGATCCTATCTAAATCCAGGTGTTTTGGTACAACCATATGTAGATTGGTTCTGTCTTTGGCTATTACAGCGAATTTAGAGTTATGTTTCTGAATATAATAGAGCCCCAAGAATCTATTCGCGTCTTTTACAGTACCTATGCCGGTCAACCTCATCTCTTTTACGAGCCTATCCTGATGAGTGCTAAAAGAACGCTCTACTCTTCCTTTAGCCTGAGGTGAATTTGCATGTATTATATCTACCCCAAGTTCTTTGAGTGCCCTCTCAAACTGACTCAAGGCCTTTATGTTGTTAAGCTCGTCTTCTATCGTAGTCTTTTTAGTCGATTTATAGGTTGAGTGCTTATCAAGGTATATGCTTTGAGGTATACCATATTTTTTGATATAACGCCTAAAACTATCCATAGCAGGTTTTGTGCCCTCATAGTTATAGAAACGGGCAAAGATACGGCCTGTAGCGTCATCTACATAGCCCATTAAAACACATTTAGGGCCTCTGCCTTCAAACCAGTCATGATGAGAACCGTCAAGTTGTACCATATGCCCAAAGGAGTCTCTTCTGGGCCGCCAGGTACGGTGTTTTTTAGTTTTACGGTTCTTATACTGGATTCCTGACTCTATAAACCAAAGGCGTAATGTCTCAGGATGAACTTTAAGCTTATCTCTTTCAAAGAGCTTCTCTGCCGCGAATGTTGGATTAAAACCTTTATATATTGTACTGCACTGAGTTAAGATTTTATTCTTTAAGCCAGGGGGCTTAGCTCTATTGGAAGGCCTTCCTCTTGAACTGTGAACTAAGGTTGCTTCGCCTTCTTCCTTTAACTCTTTTATTATTCTTCTTACCTGTCTGGCAGAGAGCCCTAATATATCAGCTGCTTCTTTTTGAGTTAGATTATTATTTATTACACTGTGTACTACCGGTACCCTTTTTAGTTCTTTCTTGCTCATTATGATAATGTCCTTTCCTGCCATAATGGCCTCCTTTCAAAAGAGGTATTATAGCATGCCTACCTACCTGTAGGTAGGTTTAGAATAGGACATTTCTAAATTGGTATAATAGGACATTATCATATTGGGATGACAGCTTTTTTGCGTTATTATCCGTGAAAAGGTTCTTGCCAGGCCGTTCGCCGAGAGCTCTCGGCACACCCTTCGGCTTGGTTCGATTACGTCCTTCGACAAGCTCAGGACTGCGTACATTCGCTTCGCTCAGTACTCCCTGCGGTCGCTCACCACAAGTCGCTTAAGGGCATGCTTCCTAGGACATTTCGTCCTCGGTTGCTCACTTCGTTTGGGTACGGGGCAGGCAGGTTCCAGCCCTAATGATGGCAGCGTGCTTAGTTTAGAATGACTTGCACTCCTATTCTTCTTTCACACGCGGAAAGAGCTGATTGCCATCATTTTTTAGCAAGTCTATAACAAAGCTTTCCGAAATATTATCCGGGCCCATATAGAACGAGACAAAATTATCTATCGGTTCATCCGCTAAAAAGATATCGCGGTTGTAATGTGTAAGAGAAATCTTCACCTTATCCGGGCCCATGATCATATATAGTGCCTCATTTTCCGAGATTACTTTAACATCTCCATATACAGGATTTTTGTATGCTCCTGCGTAGTTTTTATAAGGCGAGGTAGGCATAATCGATGATGGCTGTTTCCGGGATGATGCCTCTGACTTGTCTCTTTTTTTAGTCTTCGCAACCCACTCTTTATTTAGATCCCTTAGCGGGTTGTTGAAATATAGGTCAAAAAAACGTGCGGCTACAGCTTCCGGCATTTTGCACTCTGTCATATTGGAAAGGACTATAATGCCGATCCCGGCTTCAGGAATGATAGCTATCATTGTTTTGTTGCCATTTGTCTCGCCATTGTGCCAGATAATGGGATACGGGTTATATTCTGTATATACCCATGCCTGGCAATAATAACTTCTGCCTTCAATAAAAAGGTTACCTGTTATGGTCTTTGGTGTCTGCATAAAATCAAGGGTCTCTTCTTTAATCAGTCTTTTTCCATTTAAGGTGCCGTGGTTGATGTGAAACTTCAGCCATTTTGCCATGTCGATTATATTTGAATTGATGCCTCCGGCAGGACCATAGACATAGCAACTAAAAGATTGCGAATCCTTAGGCACTGATACCGCTTTCCCGTCTTCTCTGCTATGTAGGCAGGTTACATTTTCGCTTTGCATAAAAGCATCGGAAGTTACAGTAGTGTCATCCATGCCCAGAGGCTTAAGTATGCGATTCTTTATATTTTCTTCCCAGCTTTTGCCTGTATATTTTTCTATCAACTTGGCGACTACCAGAAATAAATTATTTACATATGCAAATTCAGAGCGAAAACTGCTTGCAGGCTTCATGTAGCGTATGGAGCCTATTATATGCTTCCGGTCAAAGCCCAGTTCTGACTGCATGTCCCCTGCATACGAAGCCATACCGCTATGCTGTGCCATGAGGTCCTGAATCATGAATTGACCAGTTACCCACTCACCATACATGCGAAAATCAGGCAGATGATTAATCACCTTATCTTTCCAGGAAAATCTTTCCTCATCTTTCATCATTCCTGCAAGGACGCCGGTAAATGCCTTGGATGTCGAACCGATCTGAAAGATTGTCTGTGTGTCTACCGGATCTGAGCCACCGAGCTTTTTAACGCCAAAGCCTTTTGCATAGATAGTCTCGCCATCCCTGACTATCGCGATAGCCATTCCAGGGGTCCCCCACTCTTGACGCAACTCCTTGGCATACTGCTCAAGGCTGGCAAGTATCCTACCTATCTCTTTCTTGTCAGGGCCTGTTGTCTTAGCTTTTGCCGGTAACGGGCTTGACTGAACAAGAATTATTGCCAACAGAATTATAATAAGTTTTTTCACTACTTCCCCCTTTTCTTTTAAGCGAAGATTATGAAACGCGGATATCCGGCAGCCTTGAACGCATGCGCCAGAAGATAAAAGCTGTTATTGTGATGATAGCACATAGGCCTATTCCGAATTCACTTGTGAAATACCTTGTAATACCAGTATCTTTGGTAATCGGGTCAAAGAAGTTCTGAATGTACAGGTTGTGGCTTGTGTGCAATATCACAGTAGGCCAGATGCTTCCTGATTTTAGCCTTAACCATGCAAGCACAAAATTCATGGCTATCACCATTAGCGTGAAACAGGCAAGGTTATAGATAAGCGGTGTATTTGGCACCCTGTAATTGGAAAATATTATCAGCGGATAATGCCAGAATGCCCATATCAAACCTGTTATAAGCGCTAATCTTGTAAAGCTGGTCAATTTTGCAAAGTGCGGAATCAGAAAACCGCGCCATCCTATCTCCTCTCCAATTACGGTTACAAAGGTAAAGACCATGCCTATTGTCAGGAATCTTATAACTCGAGGCAGAGTAAAAAATACAGATGCAAAATTCTGATTAATCGCACCTAATCCGCTTATCCAGATAGCGCTATAAGCTATTCCGGCATAACCAATCGGCAGACAATAACCAAGGAGCGCATATCCTGTGCCTTGCCATCTCCATCCGAATCCACGAAGATTTCTGTTGTATATAAGTCCCGTAGCTATGGCAGATGTTGCTGGGCACCACATCAGCAACATTATATATAGCATTGCCCGAGATTTATCATGTGCTACCACTGCCGCGGCATAGAGAATATAGAAGATAGTGCTTATTGAAAAGACTATTATGAGGTAGGTTATAATAGCCCTGGCAATCTTTTTGCGGTTAGGATTCAAGCTGTTCTCGACTTTTTTCTAATTATTTTCATAAATTATTTCGCAGATTTTTCCGAATGTTTTTCCTATCCCTGTCAGGTCTTCTACGTTGTCCATGTGAATATTGTTTACGTACAAAGCAAATGCGAATTTTTTTCCTTTGGAGGTATTCATGTAACCTGCCAGGCCCTTAGAAAGAAGCAGATAACGGTCATTTACAATATCGTAGTCCACTATGGTGCCGGTCTTGGCGCTTACCTTACCGCGCACAGGGCTTTCTGGTCCAACTACCGTCGCAAGTGTCCCATCAACGCCCATAATAGGCAAGGCATCATAGTATGCTTTAAAATCAGCTTGCTCAGCCATATAGCTTAAAAGCTGAACAACTGCTACAGGGCTTAAAAGGTCAGATTTGACTCCCCCGCCACCATCGCTGATAGAAAATGTCTCCCGGTCGACTCCTGCGCGTTGAAAGAACGGGTGCTCAAGGCGCAACCCCTCCCAGAAAGTCCGCTTATTGTTCCTCGCGGCGATTAAGAGAGGTAATGTATCAGCCCCCTGATTGTGGCTGACCTTTAATATCAACCGCGCGTATTCAGGAAACGGCTCTGATGCAAACAAGGCTACTTGAGGAAGATTTGCGTAAGCATCTTTTGAAGGAAGCAGTGCTTGAGAATTTTTAGCCAGTACCGAGGCACTTGTCTCTACCCCCGCACGGTTAAGTGCCTCGATAAATAACGAGCGCGCAAAAGAAGAAGGATCCTGGACTGTGTAGGTCTTAACAAGCGGTTTGGAGCCGGCCAGTATCTCGCCTCTGAGAGTAATGTGGCCGGGCGCGGTTAACTTTATCTTGATTGCATTCTCTTTGCCTTCTGCTATGGTATTTACCTTTGCATCTACCTTGTAAGCCAGAGTATTCGGTCGCCACTTAACCTTTGCGGTCTTGCCCGGTTCGCTGGATGTGATTACAAAATCTATCAGGTTATCGTTGATCATTATTGGCGTCATCTTAAAATCGCAGCCCGGGATACCAGGTGAGGTCATGTCAAATAATCGGTCATCAATTACTATATCGCCTGAAATTTTTTTAATACCTTTTTGAGCTACCTGCCTTGCCAGCTTGTCAAGCCCAGCAAGAGGATCTGGGTCAGTAAGCACTGCTCCATCCAGCGCGTTTGCATCGGTGTGGTCGAACTCAGTATACGCTATGTGGCCATCCGGCATTGCTCTGCCGCCCATTGTAATGTCGCCGTTAGCTACCAGGATTAAATCACCCTTCAGCTCTCCTGACGAAGTGATCTCCCCGCAGCGGTATACAGGTGTCTTAAAGCGATAATCGATTCCGAAAGTATCCAGTGCCGCGGCTACTGTGAAGAGCTTGACAGTGGAACCCGGACAGAACATCTTGCCTGCATTTAGCTCATAAACCGTTTTAGTGGATTCAAGATCAAGCACAAGCAGACCCCAGTTGGCGTGGCTGTACGCACCTGCGCTGATTATCTTTTCAATTTCAGGGTTAAATTTAGGTGCATCTAAGCCCTGTGCAAGGATAAGATCTGATAAGGAGAATACAAGAAGCGCGATAATACCAATAAATACGAGAGACTTAAGCATTATTTTCATGATAAAAACCCCCATTTATAGCCGATTAAAGAGCACAATCGAAGCCTCTATTATTAAACCGTTTATTAGTTGTCTTTTATTTTAATCCTTAAACGATAAAACAGCTTCAGCTGTTTACCCAAAGCTGCTAATACTCTCAATATGTTAACATATCAGCCATATTGAATCAATTTATTGATTCAATATTCCCTTAGCAGAAGAATACCGCTTATTACGCAAGATATTATTACTACGAAATTATAAATAAGCCAAAAAGCGTCACTAGCAACGATCATACCTGCGATTGTGTAAACCGCTAAGATCAGCAGCAGCGCACCAATAATCTTATTCTTTTTCATATTCTCTCCTTTTAAGCCTTTGTTGACTTTTCTAGATTTCCATGCATATAGCTTTTTGCTGTTTAAAAAATATCTAAATCCTTAGAGGATATTACCTTGCCTTTATATTTTTTACGAATTTCATCAGCAGCCTGCTCCTGATCATCTGTCCATAATTCCTGGTGATACAACACAAGTAAACCGGGCTTTGCTTGGTTTGCTATATCCGCAAGCTCATCTGTGGATGTATGGAACTCTGACATATAAGTTTTCCAGAAATCCATATCTTTTTCAAATTTTTCATCTCCCGCACCAAAATTTCCAAGGGCATAACATTCGTGGACCAGTATGTCGACACCCTTACTGGCCTGGCGTATGGCCTTGGTATCCGCGGTATCTCCTGAAATCATGATTATCCTGTCAGGAGTTGTAAATTTATACCCAAAGTTGATTGGCCAGCTGCCATGCTTGGTATTGACAGCTTCTACTTGAACGTTTTCATCTTGATAAACAATACCGTTATCTTTAAACTCATGGACATTAACACGCCACCCCTCGTTGTTGACCGGCTCAAGACCAAAGAGGCGACAGTATCTGTCTTCTTTGAAAGCTTTTAATATGTTATCTGTCATATCCTTTAATCCTTCAGGGCCATAAAGCTCTAGGGGGCTATCCTTGCCTAATATCCAGGGCGTGGTCATCAAGTCGGGCAATCCTATAGTATGATCAGAGTGCAGATGAGTAATAAATACAACATCAATGTTTTCCGGGTTCAACGCGTCTATGCTGCCACCATATTCGGAAGAAGCAGTGGCAATCCTTCTTACACAGTTTGCGCCCGCATCAACTATATATGCCTTATCATTGACTACAACCGCTACGCATGGTCCGCCGCGGTTTGGATCAGGGATGGGTGTTCCGCTGCCTAGCATAACAACCTTTGTTATATCTGATGGTTTATATTCTCCCGCCATTGCATGTACTGCTAAAAATATAATTGATATCAGTGCTAATGATAATACTACAAATTTCTTTTTCACCATACCTCCTATTTTTTATTAATAATTAATAAAAGGGATCAGACACCTTTTATGTATGTGTTTTCCTTCCTCCTTTTTTAAGCAAAAAAAATAGCTTTCACTGTTTGTTTCAATGCCTTTAGGCCCATTACTGCTTACGTGCGCGCCTCAAGCCAATTATAGAGTGGTAAAAAGACCAGGCTTTCTGAGAACTCTCCTAATAAGATATCCAAGTGGCCAAAACCCTCTAATAGTATATAGGTCCTGTCTGTGTTCTCAATCAAAGAGGGCCCAAGCGCCTTCCATTCAAATTCCATGTCTAAAGCGGTTGTCCATTCTGAGGATGCAAATACTATTATTGGGATATCTATTTTCGCGAGCTTATCGATATAATTGAAGCCTACTCCTGAAGGCGTGTCTCCGTTCCAATTGCCTGTATAGCAGTCTTCAGCATACTCTACTAAAGGCCAATATGGGACAGCTGCCTCTGTTGCAAAGGCCACCTGCATCTCAACTGTGGAATAGCCGTTCTCGACATTGCAGTATTGCTTATCTCCCCATACGTTCTGAAACTGATCCGCAAGGTAATCGGTCACTGTAGCAAAGCCCGCAAAAGGCCCATACGCAGGCCCCATTGCAGGATCTTTATATGTGCCGATAGCTTCATAAAATCGGCTGCCGAATTGCGGAAGGTAATTATCGTAATAGCCAATAGGGCTTGGTATGAGGTATGACCATTGCTCAAACACCGCCCTGTCTGCGGCTGTATCACCGCCGGCAAGGGCGTTATAAACCGTGCTTATCCTCATTGTGTCATTGGCTGCGGGCTTTCCATCCATCTCCCAGGGTGAACCATCCATTACAATCATCCCTGAAATATCCTGCCTCCATCTTTGGGAGGCGTATACATAGACATACTTTGCGCCTGAACTATGTCCAGCAAGAAATACCCTGCCTACATGAGAGTGCTCTTTTGCATACGCGATAGCATCCCGGATATCTGTCAGATATGTCTCTGTGCCCCATCCTGCCATAAAAGACAAATTTGTCTCTGAGTCAGGTACATAGCTGGTTCTGTAATCTATGCTATATACAACATATCCACGGTTTGCAAGGTATATCCTGAAATCATACTTCTCAAGGTATTGACCATCGTTGTTTGTATATAGCCCGGCGCTTGTATAAGAAGGCGGTAGATAAAAAACCACACCGTTTGGGGCAGTATTATTATTTGCAACCAGCTTGCGGAGCCCTATTTTGTCATATTTTCCATGAGGTGCCCTCTTGGCCTCCCAGTAGGTTTCTGTAAGGTTGTTTATAGATGTTGTGCCCTTAAGTTCCCACCCCATGGATACCAGGCTGCTATTAGTAACGATTGTTCTAATGTCGCTGTTATTATACCTTACGGCTTGGTTGTCATCTCTATCCTTTGGTGGCGTTAAGTCTTTTGAATATTTTCTAAATAAACTAGCCGAAGAAACATTGTCAGCGGTAAAGGTTGTACTCGGTTCGATCCAGGGATTTACAGAAGGCAATGCAAAAACATCCCCCGTCATAGTATTAGATATCGGGGTATTATTTAGCAGTGAAGTTTTCTGATTGTAGTTCTTTTCCAGAATTGCCTTCGAACCTTTTATGTCAATGAGTCTGAATTGATTTTTCTGTATTTCGAAATACGACTTTGGAGCGCAATACCAGTACTCTATGCTACCCAATTCAACGGTTCCGGCAAACGCAACTTCCCCTTTGGCGGTATTGGTTGAAAGATTTGTTGTGGCTGTGCTATAGGTATCCTTTAACAGAATAGAATTATTGTTAATCGTAATTAATTTAAATTCATTATTTATATAGTCACCTTCTTTACATAGCAGCTTATCGCCTGTATAGGGGTTGCTTATAATGGCATAGGTTTGTGGCGGATCAATATATTGGGTCCCCACTATCCGCTTGCTCTCCTTTGCGAATAAGCTATTTGTGCACACGGCACAGGAAAATAAAACGATTATTATCGTTACTATATTGTTTTTTTTCATATATTTAATACCTTAATATTATTTTACGTCCGGTAATATAAGTATGCAAGTAGAATCATCATAAAGTACCTTTTTGTGCATAGGTAAAAAATAAGCTCCTGTTTATCTTAACAGAGGCTACATCTTCAATAAAACTGTTACAGTATGTAATAGTTTTATTTATATATTTATTATTTTTTTGTATTGAAAAACGTGCTTATACGTTCTTTCACATTTGCTTTTATGTTTTCATAGAAAAAAAGATAATCATAATTATGGTAAATGCCCGGACCAAATGGTAAATTCAGTTCATCTTCATTGTCCTGTCGCGGTATGACTAGTCCCCCGTTTTTTATCTGAGCGGAAGTGAAATGCGGGATAATCTCTTTTTCTATATTATTGCCAAAAAATACAGCACCGAGATTAAGTGATGCAGGTGCAAGATCATCCGAGGTGGTCCATGTCAGGGGGTTTACAACCACAGCGCCCGGCAATATTGTCGGTGACTTATCTTGAAATCCGTCAGCTATCGTATTGTAGGTTATTATACTGCCTGTTTCGCTATCGCTATCAGCTATTTTTAAAAAAGGGTAGCTTTTAAGGTCATTTTCTGTTACTGACCAGCCTATCAGATAAGCAGCTATAAGTTGTTTTTGTAGCCCTTGATCTGCCAAAAGTTTCTTCATGAGTTCAATCAGTATGTTTGAGCCCTGACTATGCCCGGCTATGATAAATGGCCTACCTTTATTGACATTGAGTATATAGTAATTGAAGGCATCACAAACATCATCTATTGCTACGCCTAAAGCTTTGTGATTCTGTTCTTCGCTAGCTGTTAAGACCATGCCGCTTGCCTGTCTATAATAGGGCGCGTATATATCCGCGCTATCTTGAAAAACGCCAATGAATTTTAAAGTCGCCTCATATGCTTTATCTCTTGTCTCTTTATCATCTATTGACGTATTCCAATTTTTCTTAGAACCGTACACAGTAGGATATACCCAAAAGATATCAACATTAAATTTATGGGGTTTACCGGCAAAAAACATCCAGTTTTCAGGATCTTTGTAATCGGGAGCTTGTGAGGCTTTATCATTCGGGGAAGAAGCGTTTATAGCGGAATTTGCGTTTTCCGGATATGCTGGTACTGCTAAGCATGTGCCGGAAGATGTAAATAGCAGGCCAAGAATATAAATAAGAAATAACGCGATTTGTTTTTTAATATGCAATGAATATCCCTTTTTTTTAATATCTGAAATGTACAAAAATTCTACCGAAATTCTTATCGTCCTTTTCTATGCGATGATAAAGCTTTTTTATCTCAGGGCGCGCTAAAAATCGTAAAACATGTTTTTTTAGCTGGCCGCTGCCCTTGCCGGGTATAAGCTCTACTAGCGTGATCTTTTTGGCTATGGCCTCTTTTATTGCTCTATCTAAGCCTACCTCAATTGCGGTGGATTTATTAAAAATTTCATGCAGATCTAATTTTATCTTTGCCATGGTGAAAGCGCCTTGCTGAATTAAGGGTCATGTTCTCCTTGTTTTAAGCTCCGATATCCTCATCCCAAAGTTTTGGATTTTCCTTGATGAATTTTTGCATCATTGCTATGCAGGTTTTATCCTGAAGTACATCCACGCTTACGCATTGCCACCGAAGGTAATCCTCGCTGCCCATAAACGTCTTATTTTCACCGACAACGACCTGTTTTATGCCATATAGAATTATAGCGCCTGAACACATAGGACAAGGTGAAAGTGTGGTATATAAAGTGCATTCCTTGTATACCGAGGCAGGCTGGCGTTTTGCGTTTTCCAAGGCATCCATCTCTGCATGCAGGATAGCGCTTCCATTCTGTACGCGTCTATTATGTCCACGGCCGATTATCTTACCATCATGTACAATAACAGCCCCTATTGGTATGCCGCCTTCTTTAAGGCTTTTTTGAGCCTCTTCTATAGCTGCTTCCATAAAATTACTCATATTAATTTATCCTATCTCAATCTTCTTTTAAGAGTAGTATACCGCTTATTACGGAGAGTATTATTGTTATGTAATTATAAACAAGCCAAAATGTATTATTGTTGATTACCATACCTGCTATCGTGTAAATTGCTAATAGCAATAACAGCAGTCCAATTATCTTCTTCTTTTTCATGCTTACCTCCTATTTCTAGAGCGCTATTAACTTTTTTATCTTTCCGTGTATGTTGCATTCTGATTCTATAATTATCTCATCACCCGATTGCAGGTTGAGAGATTCTATTTCTATTGATTGTACATTATTAGTTGTTTGTGAAGTGAAGGTCTCATCCGATATTATATTTCCGTTTTTTAATACTTTTACATTATCCACAAAATGTTTCTCAGGATTACGGACAGGGTGTATTATACTTATTGAAAGCACGTTTTTATCTTTATCGTATGAAGCCTCTATATCAGACGGAGGATGGGCGTATCCTGAGCCGGCAATCAGGAATATCGATATTAAAATTAGTGAAGCTATTCTCACGCTATCCCCTTTATAAGTTCAAATACATAACTATTGCAGCGTGCATTGTTGCGAATATCAATGTAATTACAGCTAATGAAATATGCGTTTTACGGGTAACCCATCTTATATGGAGTTTAAGCATCGCAAATCCGGATAGAGCTGTTAGGGCAAGCGATATAAAGGTAAGAATGCCTAATGGCGCGATAAGATTATGGATACTCATTTTACCCCCCCCCTTAAAACGCAGCTCTGGTTGTTGCTTGCCAAGGCTGCTTATGATAATATGCTATCATATTATCTGCGCTGAATCAATGCATTAAAGTGGAAAAACGTAAAATTCGTAGGAAATTTGTGCTTAGGGGTGCCCCTATTAGGAGAGTTCCCTTTATATGTAATCGGGCGAGCTGTATTTAGTAAATAGCCCCTTATTGCTGTTAATGACCTTACGTATCGGGATGTGGCTTGGATGGACCGCGTTGACAAGCCATTCCCAGGCATGGTCTATCTCATCCGTTTTAAAATACCGCGTTTCAGCCTCAACAAAGATTGAGCCGGCAAGGACTTCACTCATAACCTTGGTCCATGAATGAGCGCCGATTATAGCTATGTACTCTATGCTTTGCATATGCTGTTTAAGGAACTCGAATATCTCCCATTCTGATTTGATATCTGCGCCTTTCATTTTGGTAACATCGATAAGTAGCCTAAGCCTGTTATTCGCGTCAATTACAGCCCGTTCGATAAGAGGGATAAATTCCTGTAATTGTTCAGGCGTAAGTTTGTCTGTAATCTCAAATCCAAATACGTTTCCCTGTCTCTGTTCAAGTACGTTTATGCCCATAATTATTCTCTCCTTATCATTTTTGAAGCTCGACACGTGTTCGTGGCAGGCTTTGCGGGTATTGCTTTTGCAGAAACTCTACAAGTTTCTCGCGCGTTTCGCAGCGAAGGTTCCACGCGGTCGGTGAATCAGCAGCGCTCATAAGGGCGCGCAATTCAACTGTACGTTCGGTAGTATTAGTAACTTGAAGAACATTTACCTCTTTATCCCAGTAAGGGCTCTCATTAAGGATACGTCCAAGTTCCACGCGGACCTTTTCAACCGGGACTGTATAATCTACATAAATAAATACTGAGCCAAGAATATTTGCTGAAGTCCGTGTCCAATTCTGAAACGGTTTTTCTAAAAAATATGATATAGGTAGTACAAGACGTCTCAAATCCCATATGCGTACTACTACGTAAGTAAGGGTTATTTCTTCTATCCATCCCCATTCGTTTTCAACGACAACCGCGTCGTCAAGGCGTATGGGCTGGGCAAGGGCTATCTGGATACCTGCTATTAAGTTTCCGAGTGTCTTTTGTGCCGCGAAACCAAGCACCACGCCCAATACCCCTGCGGAGGCCAAGAGGCTGACGCCTATTTGCCGAACCGCGGAAAATGTCATGAGCATAAAGGATGCAGCTAATATTCCTATTCCTCCGATGATTATATTGGATATAACCCTTGTCTGCGTATAAACCATGCGTGCTCTTAGATTATCATGCGCGTCGAAGTCGTATAGGTTAAGAATTGTTTCACGCGTCATATGAACCGCATTGATAAAAAGCCAGCCACAGGCGGCGATTATGTAGAAAGTAAGCGCGTGGATTACTATAGGGGTTATTTTTTCACCCAGCCGTGTCAAAGGGATGCTGATTAAGATACAGATGGCGGGGATTAAAAAAAACATTGGCTTCCTGAGGTAGGCAAGCTTTACCTTGAACTTTCTTGAGGAAACAAACTTATCCCATCGACTGATAAGAAAGGAAACTACAACGCAGATTATTAATCCGGCCAAGAAAGCCGCTGCGAGAACTGCTGCTGTAAAAGTTAAATCACTCATATTATACTCCTTATTTTATGTTGAAATAAAAGATAATGTTTCATCAAGCCTTTGCTTATAGCTATTTACTTATCATGATAATAAAATAATCTGTCTTAACAGGTGGTGTGTCTTTTTCCCAGGGCCTTGTATAAATAAAAGATATTATAGTTTTGCCCGGCTTAACAGCCTTAAATGCCCACTTTTCTTTACTCGGTGCGCCAACAAGATTGGTTTTAGCAGGTACATAATTAGAATCTATTAGCTTTAGGAGTTTTGTATCAAATGGGCTATCGATTGCCCACTTATAGCCTGTGGTCGGGTTTGAGTCCAAGGTTATTGTAAAATTGTTGTTGGCGTTTACTCTAATGACATTGCTATTATCTTTATACTTTAGAGTAAAAAAAAGTACAAAAAATAGCACAATTAAAAGAGCCGCTATAATAACTATAGTTAATGGCTTTTTATTCATAATGCCCTTTCAAAAAGATTTCTATCTTGATTTTGTAAGTCCCAGGTACTTATAATAGCCTACCATATAAGGTAGCGTGAATCAATCTATTTAGCCTTTCTTAAGGACAATAAATCTTGTTGTAAACCTGTCGGCCTTATCCTGTAGAAGGCGGCTACCAGTGTATTGCAGCTTAAGTTCAGCTATGCTAGTATATTCAGGAATAGAAAACCCCTGGTTGTTTCCCGCCAAAGGCGGGCAGGTGCCAGGGGTTTCTTTTTCAATTTGTATTATATGTAATTATAACATAAAGTTGTATATGCAACTTTATTTACATTATTTTCTATAAAATCCATGTTCAGGGTGTCCCTCTTATGCCATTGCTTGTTCCGGTAAGGTAAGCATCTTTGCTGCGGCCCACGCCACTAAGAAAGTAAGCGTTACTCCCGCTAATCCGGTTGATATAGCTGCATTGCTGACTGAGAGAACAGAATAATCAGGTAAAGGGCTTACAAAGGTTGGAGCCGCCTCGTGAAGAAATTGGTATTTTGCGGCAACCCACTCCAGCCCATCTGGAAAACCACTAGCAAACGGGCTTAACATTGTAGCGATTACGCCTGATGCTATTAGCGGTACAGTTACGGACCATTTTTTAGAGGTGTTAGCAGGTTCCTGGGCAAACGCAAAGCATGTAGCAATAGTAATTAGGCCCTCGCCTATGCCTATCAAGGCATGCGCGCCAAGCATCGTTATCACTACTGTGGAAAATGTTATTGTTCCTGAAAGTGCTAACTCAATACTAACTGCTAAAGCAGCCATCATCACGGATAGCCATGCTATAAGGCCTAACCTGGAAGCGTATAGAAGTGAACGTACAGGTACCTTGTCAAGGAAATGCATGCGCAATACCCCGCCTAAACCAGCGCCTATTAAGGCCATATTCAGTATATTAGCGCCTAATACAGTAAAGCCTCCATCTGAGAATACCAGGCATTGGATAGTCACTACAAGAGATACCGCCAGTATTCCGAATGGTGTTCCGAGTAGCGTTGATGCGAGTACACCCCCTAGTAAGTGTCCGGAGGTGCCATCCAGAATAGGAAAATTTATCATTTGAGCCGCGAAGATAAGGGCTGTAATCGCGCCAAACCGTGCCGCGGTTGGTTTATTTTTTGAACGAAACGCTACTATTGCCGCGATAGCGACACCTACTGCGCCTACCAGAGCCGTAACCGGACATATATGCCCTTGTAGCATAGAATTTGGAACATGCATCTTTCTCCCCTCCTTTTTTGTTATATGTTTCTGATTAAATATGCGTGCGTTTTGTACTAAAAATCTACCTGACCCCTGACCCCATAAACTAATATCGTATCACTCTCTTTGTCAGTAGTAGTTCCACCGCCGTTAGGTTTCCATATAGCCTGCATATCCGGAGTGATTGTGAGGTGGTTATTCACCTTGAAGGCGTAATATGCCTCGAGGTGTGTTTCAGCGCTATCGAATTCATTTACATCCCTGTATTTTTTTCCGGGGATAGCCTGCCCTACAGCTATGGCTATGCGATCATCCTCTCTTTTCCAGTAACGGCCGATCATCTGCGCGCCGGCGGACCAGTCATATTCGAGATTATTCTTTTTAGGGTCTGTCCAGCCAAAACGGCCAAAAACACCATATACCTCTGTTAGCATCTGGTCACAGCTTAACCCGAAACCGATATTGCCTTTCTCTGTTTCATCTTCATTATTTACCTTTGAATGTAACGCGCCATTATACCAAAGATACGCCCTGTAATTTCCTGCCCAGCTCTCTTCATCGTAGTTAAATGCCTTTGCCGGCATGAAGTTTAGTTGTGTCGCTACAAAAGGCTTGTTAAAGAGGTTTTCCCAGTTTCCGTTCTCATCCATGCAAACCGCTTCGATATCTATAAAGTCTATTTGCTCTGGCGTGATATACACCCTTCCACCAAAGGCGTTATCATCAGGCCAATCTATAACAGCTGAATTGCGGAAGATACGACCCAAGAACTGTGTGCATTCGTCATTTGCGTATTCATTGGTATCGATGTATCCTGTTGCGTCTATTTTACCGCCTGTAATCGTAAGTTGATTCTTGAATAGATACTGCTCATACCATGCTTCTGTAATATCAACATGTGCTTGAGTCTCTCCGGCGTCTCTGTTGACATTACTAAATACGCTTAACTCGCCCTCTACAGTATCGCCCTGGCCTGCCTCCATATGGACAAAAGCCATTCCATAATCATCAAATTCTTTTTCAATCTCAACGTCAATCGAATATGATCCGTCAAACCTGGAGTCTTCGCCATCCGTAGCTGCAGAGGCGTTATTCGCGTTTTGAGTCCCTTGCCCGACAAAGGTTATGCCAGCGCCGATATTAAGCCCGCCCGGTATGCTCTCAAGCAGGCTCATCTCACTCTTCATCCGCTTTGATATATCCTCTTTTTTCAACCCCTTAAGCTTATTATCAATTTTTTCCTGCTGGTCGTTCGCGGAGCTCTCGGCACTTCCTCGGACATTTCGTCCTCGATCGTTCTCTTGAGTCTCCTGATTAACTTGGTTTTCCAGTTGCGCGATACGTTCCCCTTGTTTCGCGATTACCTCTTTCATGGCCTTGAGTTCTTTAATGAGTTCTTCATTTGACACTGTTTCTGCTGCGAATGCCAAGCTACAGGTGTTAGCAAGTAAAAATATTACTAATGCAATACCTCTAACTAACCCCTTTGTTCGCATATTCGACCTCCCCCCTTGTGACTGTCTCCAGGTGTCTGGTCGGATCATAGCTATGTTTTTCATTATTTTCTTATCCTCGTGTTATGAATATGAAATTCGTGCTACTGAATAGTAAAAAAATTTTACTTGAGGCCTTTACCTGTAGTTGCCATGCTAAGCTGGCCATGCTTTACGCCTTTAGTCGATTTAAGCTTATTTGTAAGGACTTCTATCTCTTTTGACTTACCCTTTACAACGATTATTTCCAGGCAGTTATTATGGTCCAGGTGGATATGTTGGCTGGAGATGATCAGGTTATGATAATCGTGCTGAATATCCGTAAGAGCGTTTAAAAGGTCTCTCCTGTGATGATCATAGACAAGTGTTATTGTGCCGGCAACATTGCCACTACTCTGCCACTCTGTTTTTATGAGTTTTTCTCTTATCAGGTCGCGAAAGGCCTCTGAGCGATTTGGATAGTTCTGCGCATTGATAAGCTTATCAAACTTGTTTAGCAGGTCTTTTTCAAGGGATATACCAAAACGAATCAATTCAGACATATATTCTCCTAATAGCACGATTTGTAAAATAGTAGCACATCAAGATTTTGCTGTCAAGTCTAATTTTATTGATGCTAATATAAGATCAATGTTTTTTTAATATATGTCATAAACCATGAGAGATTGTAACTTATTATACAAATAGAGTTTACTAGAACACAGCTCAGAAGATAGTGAGCTGTGTTCTAGTAGATGCTAACAGTTCGCATAATAGCAAAAAATGTAAAATCCGAACAAATTCGTGCTTAGGGGTGTCCCCTTTAGGCCCGTCCCCTTATTCTCTATTCTACTGTGTTGTAGGCGCGCTAACTGCTTGTGCCTTGGCAGGTTCATTGGCTACGGTTTTTGCTTGTGTCTTAGCCTGCTGCAATTGCCGTGTAAGGCTCTCTTTGTCCTTCTTTAGCTTAGAGACTTCGTTGTTTAAACGCTTATTATCATCTGTAAGTACGGTGAGCTGCCTTTTAACCTGTGCAAGTATAGAAGTCTGACTTTTTAGGCCCTTGTTCTCCTGCGTAAGCATAGCGCATTTCTTATCCGCTGTTACTTTTGCCTGGAGTACTGCATCATGCTCGCTCTTGCTTATACATCCTGAAACAGACAGCATAAGCGCTAATGCCAATACTGAAATTGCAACCTTATTCATCCCGTACCTCCTCTTTTCTTTTGCTCTGTTAAAGACCCCTTTAGCAGAGTTTATTGTTTTTTTGTAGCCCGTTTTATTAATCGACTTGATGCACGGTCAGGAATATACTTTTTCCTAAGGCCGCGAAAAAGTCCTGGTATGTTTTAGGATCCTCTATAGATTTGATACCATGCTGTGCGTTAGCGCGCACCAGAAGCTGGGTCTTTCCTCTTGGCCTGACAGTCACGGTCATCGTAACTATTGCATAGCCTATAAATTTGGATCCTGTAACAGAGCCTAGCATAAGATCCGCGTTATCTATTACGAAATCGAGATCTTGCATCGTGCCTATTATTGTTTGCATCATTTTCTTCTTATCTATGGTATCAAATACCCTTGTTTGCATGCTACGTAATTTTACCTGGCTGCTGCTCGTTTCGAATGCTTTATTGGCCGTAGTCGCACACCCGGATACAAGAAACAATAAGGCTAATAAAATTATAATATAGCTGTTTTTTCTAAGATTCTTCATATCTGATTAGCCTCCAGGAATATCGCTTTTGACAGACTCTCATAGAATTTCTGGTATATCTCAGGCAGTTTAATAGACTCTACCCTGCTTATCTGGTTGTCCATGTTCCAGACAATGCGCTGGAAAGTAACGCGTACGATTGTCTTTTTGCCATTTTGGGAAGGCATAACAATGACACAGGCCTTGACTACTTGTGTCTTATCACACCCTGCCGTAGCATTGGACTTGGAGCTGGATATCCCTGATAAGATATCGATTACAACCGCACCGGCAATCTGGCCTGCGTGTTTAGCATCTGTCTTTTTGGATGCGGATACAAGCCCTAGTTCAGTTTCGCTCTCACCTAATGTAAAGCCCAAATCCTGCAATACCCCAGCGACAGCTGTTATGATCTGTTTTTGATCCTTTGTGTCGTACTGGCGTATCTGCAATTGCCTATGTCTTAGATAATCATCGCTTGGCTGCAGGAAACCTTTTGGGGGTGTGACGCACCCTGACAATACCAAGCATATTACCGCGACGAATAGATATCTAAGAGAGGCAGCGGATTTTTTCATATAACCCACCTTAAAAACTCGATGAGTGGTATGAAAAGTCGCGAACCTTATTCTCTTTATCAAACTTAATTACTATTGTTAAGGTTCTCTGAGATGTAGAGGTTGCCCCGGAAGATCCGCTGACAGCGCCTATTATCAACCATACCTCACCCTGATTATTCGAATGGACTATATCAGTAGCGATCTTATCATAGACCCATACTTCTTGCCTGTTCTCGTCAGTCGTTAAGATATTTGGTGAGCCGAGGACTTCTATAACCTTGGCTGACGGCATCCCTATACGGATCTCGCGCTGAACCTTGCCTACGGTTACTCTGTCACCGGCATCAGATTGAACTGATTTTTTATGTGAGCTTGCGGTTGAACAGCCAGCTAAAAACACTATGCATAGTGATGCAATAATAAGTTTATTCATATATCCTCCCTTGCGTGATATCATCCTAATATACTACACTTGAGATTTAGGTTTGTAAAGATTTTTCTGCCTTGATTTTAATTTGTCCGGATGGGCCTGCTTGCGCTCTTTAAGTAACCTGGATATGTTCTTTTGCCTTCTTGTGATAGTCTGCTTAGCCATTATTGTTTACCCCGCATTTATCTCCTGTGGCCTTTTCTAATGCATCTTGTGAAGCCTCTCTGTAGGCGCAATAGTCGCAATCTTCATTTTTTTCAGGCACATTGTTACTGTTGAGGCAGGCATGGATATCTTTGATTACACCCTCTACCCAGTTGTCGTTGCCTTTATGCGCGATCACAGTAGTGTCAAATTCGAGTTTACCATCGAATTTTTCAAGGTCTGTTCTGCCGTTGCAATATACAAAATAGCCTGTATCTGATACCTTTAACTCATTTTTGCGCAAGAGCCATTGGTATATCTCCATCTGTCGCTTGTAGCTATCCTGCCAACCCTTATTAAGTTCTATTATAGCCTCGTTCTTGCTTGTAGCTTTATAATCTACTACTATATACTCATTATCAGGGTTTAGCCATAGATCATCAATAGCACCGGTTATTAGAAGGTTGGTTGGTTCATGGAGATATTGTACGCCTTTAAAATTCTCCCGCCACTGGTTAAGCATTTCATGTTTAGCTGGAATAGCGTCTATGCCGTATTTCATCATTAATGGGTGCGCTCTTTGATCTTCTCGTAAGATATCAAACTCCTTCTTTAAGAGCGTATCTACCGCGCTATTTAAATTGAAAGGGAATCCCGGAGGCCTACCTGTTCCTAATCGCCTGTCCACGTAGAAGCATTTAGGACAATCGATAAAGAGCTCTATCTTGCTTCTGCTGAGCTTAAAAGGCGCTGAGGAAGAAGGATCGTATATGTTCTTTGTTCGTTTTGCAAAGTAGTATTGTGACAAGAGTTGCCCCTCCTATTTTAATAATGAAAACGAGACGTTTTACAAAGTGCGCGCGAATATCTCTTTAATTTTTTCCATGTCTGACTCTGCTTGCGGTATAACTAGCATTAATAATAATCTTGCCTTAAAAGGTATGAGATCGCCGCCTAATATGACACCAGCTTTTTTTAATGTTGCCCCACCACCTTGATCAGCGTATATCGGTTCAACGCTTCCGTTAAATACCCTTGATGTTAATACAACCGGTATATTCTTACTTAAGGCGTATTTAATAGCGCCATATACATTATCGTTTACATTGCCTGCGCCGACACCTACTACAACTATGCCTTTACTGCCATTATCAACAGAATAGCGTATAAGTGAACCGTCAGCACCCGCGAAATCCGCTATGACATCAACCTTTGGTAGTTTTTCAGGGATGTCAAGCTTGACCTGACTTGGCGCGTCATGAAAACGTTTGACCTTGTTCATGGAGATATAACCTAGGTAGCCTTTTTCGCCGCAGTTGAATGTCTGTACATTTGTTGTCTGTGTCTTTCTGACGTCTCTGGCGGAATTTATGTATTGGTTCATGGTAAGGGTAACGCCCCAGTCCTGCGCGTTTTCAGAGCAGACCTGTCTTACCGCGTTTGATATATTGTCCGGCCCATCAGCGGAAAGTTCGGCAGCGCTTCTCATGGCGCCGACAACGACAACAGGCTTTTCGCTTTTGAGGGTTAAATTAAGAAAATATGCCCCCTCAGCCATCGTATCTGTTCCGTGTGTAATAACAACACCTTTTATCTTCGGATTACTTAATAGCTCATCGGTTTTTTTGCTAAGACCAGCCCATATTTCAGGGGTCATCTGTGAACTGTCTATATTGCAAAAGTTTACCACATCTATATTAGCTATTTTTGCCAAAGATGGTATAGCGGCTATAAGGTTCTTACCTGAAAGAGCGGGAACGGCCCCGCCGGTCTTAGGGTCTATCTTCTCCGCGATGGTACCGCCTGTTGTGATGATAGTTACATTAGGCAGATTATTCTCTTCTTTAGAGAAAGCCGAGTTTGAAAATGGTAAGAAAGTTACAAAAACTAGTAGAAGAATTGTGGATAATATTTTCATCAGTGGCCCCTTTATTTTAATTGCCATTTGCGCTGGCTTTATGGTAAGTAGACATATTATAGTACTAATACATCCGACTTCTAATAAAAAATCAAATTATAATAAAATAACACTGCTTTTTAGGTAATTATATGGTTTTTAAAAATCTATAAAACTTAAAGTGTTTCAAAGCCTCAATAGGCATCCGTTATGCTTCAACCAGTCTCTGGCTGGCTTGTAATCAGGCATAATGGTTCTGACCTTTGTCCAGAAGTCTCTTGAATGGTTTTTGACCGCTACATGGGCAAGTTCGTGGACCACAACATAGTCAATAACCTTTATTGGCGCCATTATGAGCCGCCAGGTAAAGCGCAGGTTACCTTTTATACTGCAGGAGCCCCATCTCTTTTTTGCCCCTGAGATAGCGAATTTAGCGTATTTAAGCCCTGTCGCGTGAGAATAGAGCGCGAGCCTTTCATGTATCTTCTCGTGAGCCCTTTCTTTATACCAGCCGGTAAAAATATTTTTGGCATTTGAGAGTCTTTGCTTTGAGAGTATAAAACCCCTATCGAATAGAATTGGCAGGTGAGTCAACTCACCTATTGATAATTTATAGGTACCCCCTAAATACAGAAAATCTTCACCATCTACGAATTTTTTTGCGGAGTATTTTTTAGCTCTGTTAAGGGTTATACTTTGTTTTTTAAGTATCCAGAACTGTTTTTGCAGAACGAGTCTTTCGATATAGCTAAGGGGTGTTTTTTTAGGTGCCCTGACAATTAATCTGGCATCTTGTGATATCTCAAGGCTCAAGGTTTTTCTTCTTGAGCGGATTATGTCGCTGATTATGATCCTATTTTTTTTGGGCAAATTGGTATGATGCATAATGATTATATTTTTATACTCACACCCTTCTGTTGTTAGGCAGTTACCTTGTCGCGATTTTCTATTGTGATGCCCTTATTCATAAGAATCCTATTGTATACATTGATGGTATCTATTGTAACGCGATCATCAGTGTATTGGGATTCTACCATCTGCCTGCCTGTGTAGCCCAAACGGTCACATAGGCGCTCATCATCTAAAAGCGTGTTTGTTTTAGCGGCGAGCATTTCAAAATCCCTTACCGGTACAACAAACCCGTTAATCGAGTCTTTAACGATCTCAGGCATACCGCCCATGTTTGTTACTATGATAGGTTTTGCGGAAGCCATAGCCTCAAGCATGGTCAGGCCAAAAGGTTCTGAGCTTGTTGAGGGGTAAAGGCATACCTTACTGAGCGCATATAGCTTTTTTATATCTTCAAGCGCATAGGTATCTATCAGTATATCGTTTTCCAGGCCAAAGTGCTTGATAAGGCTTACCATATACGCTATGTCTTTTTGCTGTGTCTCGCCCCAGTCAATGATGTTCGTTGAGCCTGCCAGAACGAGCATAGCGTCAGGATGCTTCTTTTTGATGATATTAATCGCTTTTATACTTACATCGCAACCTTTTGCCAGGCCTATGCGTGCCGGATGAAATATTACTTTTCTATCTTTAAGCTGTGGATATTTATCCAGGATATCGCCCGGTTCAACATCAGGTGTGAATTTATTATGGTCGACTCCGTGGTGAACTACGGTTATCTTTCTATCATCAACACCGATACCTATTATCTCCTTCTTAATAAAATGGCTTACCGCGATAATCTGCGCCCAGTCTATCTTATTTGTAAGTTCCATAAAGAGAAGGTCATCCCAGGTATTATGAGCCGTAAGTATCAACGGTACATTGCGCTCTTTTGCTAGTTTTTCCAGTATCCTGGTATGTGGTTTACTGAAATAGTGCATATTATGCGCATGTATGATATCGGGTCTTGATTCATCAAAGAATGTGGAGAATGTAGTCTCTATCTCCTCTTCAAGATTCTCCAAGCCCCTTTTATATAGCCAGTTGAGATCCATCAAAGGTGTGCGAACGATCTCTGCCCCGCGATAATCAGATCTGGTATCAACCCCTTCAACGGAACCGGTTAGCAGGTAAACCTTGTGTCCTAGTTCAGCCATTTTAGGTAGTATAATAGTCAGATGTGTTTCTACGCCTCCTATGATCGGAGGAAATCCCCAGTGCAAATGAACGATATTTAAACTATTCTCTTTCATGAGTAACAGTACCTTTCTTTGTTGCGCCTTGATGGCTGCTGTATGTCCTGCCACCTTCCAGGCTTAATGTGATATCTGCGCCCATATATTATAAGCTCTTGTTCTTTTTTAACGCGAGAATGCATCTTTACCCTGACGCTGCTGTTAGTGATCTTAAAATCAAGCAGGGACCGTTTCCAGTATAGAGAAAATGCTACCTCGCGCCATGTGCGTGGTATCTTAGGGTTTATCGATAGCTTTTCCTTGGCTACCTTTAATCCGCAGAAACCAAATAACATCGCCTGCCATGTACCGCCTAAAGAGGCGGCGTGTATGCCTTCGTGTGTATTGTTGTGTATATTGCTTATATCCGCGCGTAAGGAAAGGTTGAATAAGTTGTAAGCCCGCTGCATATCGTTGCATTCGCACGCGACCGCTGAATGCACAGAAGGGCTCAGTGATGACCTGTGCAGTGTCCTTTCGATATAGTAGTTGTAGTTATCTTTTTTTGTCTTATCGCTGAACACATCGCCTAGAAGATATAAGAGCATTACTACATCCGCTTGTTTGACTAACTGAGTCAGCGCCAGATTTTTAGTTGACGGCCTTACCGGTATCTCGGGGATGCCATTCTCATCGGTCTCTGTAAGCGTAACATTTTTAAGCTTGAAATAGCCTTCAAATTGCTCGATAATACCTTTTTTATTTACAAGAAAACTAATGCGCGATGCTATGTTTTTCCATTCTTGTATCTCAGATGTCTTAAGATTGAGTTGTTGTCTAAGTTTCTTATAAAGGCCGGCTCTTTCTCCGCGAAGTTTAAAAAGCAGCTTACTAGCTGTAATGAGATTCCACTTGGCCATCATGTTCGTAAAGGCGTTATTCTTTACATCTATATGTATCTCATCGGGTCCGATTACATTCAGGATGTCGTATTTTTTTGTCCTCTTGTTGAATTTGACCCGCGATGCCCAAAATCTGGCGGTTTCTGCAAGCATCTCATAGCCATATTTTTCCATAAAAGAGTTATCTTCTGTGACTACAAAATATTTATATACAGCGTAAGCTATATCCGCGGTTACGTGGTGCTCGTATTCGTGCGTATGGACCCTGGTTACTTTGCTATCAATATCCTTTGCCCACCCGGGCGTCTCCTCGTCTCCTGTTGAGGCAGATTCCCAAGGGAATTTAGCGCCCTTGTATCCGGCTGCTAACGCAAGTTCCTTCGCTTTATTCAGGCGCTTGTACCTGTAAAGCAATAGGCTTTTCGCGATATCCGGATAATTGAAGAGATAGAATGGAAATAGGAATATCTCTGTATCCCAGAAGATATGTCCCCGATAGCCTTCACTACTCAATGCGCGCGCGCCTATACTGGATAAGCCGTTGTTTGATATTCCGCAGGTGAGCATGTGATATATATTAAATCGTAAGTTTTGCTGGAGGTTCGCGGTGCCCTTTATTACAACGTCAGAGCGTTTCCATTTTTTATCCCACGCACTTATATGTTCGTCTAAGAGTGTTAAGAAGCCTTTGTTGAGGGCACCTTTAAAGATCGCCAAGCTCTTTTTCTTGTAATCCGCGTGGCCTTGTTTATATGGATAGTCTTTTATGGTGAATATCTTTGTAAAGATTACCGTTTGGTTCTTTTTGAGCTTTAATTGAAATACATTATCCTGGGCGTATATCTCTTTTCCGTTTATCTGATAATGGAACCCGCTCCAATAAGTTATTATGTTTTTTTTATCGAACGTCTCTATGACCAGGTAGCCGGCATTGTCCTGCTGACCAAGTTCGCAGACCCGAAAGTGACGCTTTTGCCCCTCGCTTAATACTCCGGCGTTAGCAATCGAGGTATCGATACCTGTGTTGACGTCAACAACGCAATCCTGATCTAATGATGTAAGGGCTATTCTTATGACCCCTGTATTTTTTTGATGCATAGAGATGAATCTAAGGGATTGGTAGTCATAACATTTTTTGTGAGCGTCTCTATAGATGTCGTGGCGTACCAAGAGCCCCTTTTTCATATTAAGCGCTCTCATATGGCTCAATACATCCGCGGCAATGACATCCAACTTTTGACCTTCTACGGTAAATTTGAAATTTACAGGGTTTGGCAGATTTACAAGCTCATCAACCTGAGAGCCCATCTTATCATAGACGCCGGCTATGTAGGTGCCTGGTAAGGCATCATAGGGGATGTCCTCTAGCACGCCTCTTATGCCGATATAACCGTTGCCCAGAGCAAACTGGGACTCCCTTATACTTTGCATGGGCCTGGCCCATTCTGTATTTTTGATGAGCCATGCATCGTCTGTTATGTATGATGAGTAGATATCTTTCATTATTATATTAGCCTTTTTGAACTTGGTTTGTGTCTCAACTTAAGTAGCCTTAGGCCTAACAAGCGCAAAGATGTCGAATAATTTGCTATTATATATTACTAAGTATATAAATATAGCATATTCTCATTTTGCTTGTCAATATCTTTATATATAAAGTGAATAAGTAGCGCGGCGGGCTATCGGATATCAATTACTTCTTTACTGTCTATAATCTTGATATTGCTGGATAGTTGAGAATATTTTACTGTTGGGGATAGTTGGATAGGTATTATCGTTTTAGGACTTAAGGCATTTACAGCCACTTTTAACGCCTCTGCCTTTTTGTAGGTATAAGCGGGGATATATTCTATCTCAATTCCTTTTTGCGCGCAATAGCCCTTAAGTTTTTCACTTAAACAACCTTCGCGCACGGTTGATATTAGCTTTGCCCCGGTGACGCGGTCTATATCTTTTATGGTTCCTGTGAATTCAGTATTATCCCTTACTGTCATTAGGATATTTCTCTTGTAACGATTAATATCAAAAAGATCGATCTTATGTTTATTGTACGCGTATAGCAGTGTATTGTATCCCGCGTTGGCTAGGAGATCGGCCTGGTCTTTGGTAAATCGTATTTTTGTATTCTTCCAGTCAAGCTGTGGTATAGCCTTTGAAACCTTTCTTAGCTTATCCAACAAAAATGCCGTGTATATATCTATGACGAATATTAAACCTGTTTTTGAACAAGCACTATAAGCTGAAACGATCCCATCTATGTCTTCTGAAGGCGTATGAAGAAACGTAATATTTTTGTTCGTTCGAAGGACAGTCTCTATGCGCACCTGTAGAGGCCTTTTGTTATTTTGTGCGCAGTCTTCTGTTTCGAGGCTATCGGTTAAAAGGCAATCCAGCCCTTGAGGGTGGTCTTTAAATATCTTTTCAATCAATATGCTATTATTTTTACTGTTATTAGTAAGGTTGTTTATGTAGAATGCTGATTTAGCGCCAGCTTTTATTGAGAATGTTAAGGCACTAAGCGCTGAATCATCGATAAGATACGGCGTAACCTTAAAGTCCTTGATTTGAAATGGCCTCATATGTTTTATTATCAAAATATTTGGCTTGCAATCATTTTTAGCGGCAAAGGTGTTATGTATATTGATAAGCTCATTAGCTGGCTTGCTCATGTATATTGGGATAGCTTGGTCTATTTGTTTCAGGCGTGTATAATGATTGGGCAAAAGATGCGATATGAGTATGCCGTCAATACCTCCTGGCTTATCAGTGATAAGTGGCATGCCTAAGCCAATAAGGATACAGGAATTGCTTGTTCTAAGCTCAATAGAGCTAGCGCTCCCATCTTTTTTTTCACGATTGATTATAATTTGCATGGATTTTTATATAGGTTTATGCGTTAAGTGCTATCTGTAGGATTGTTTTCTATGTTTTACTCTGTATATTATCACTTGTTTTTCGGAATCATTAATTCTATATAAGACTCTAAAATTACCCGCTCTTATGCGATACCCTTCTTCTTGGATGAGTTTATTACAACCAAAAGGCCTGGGGTTGCTTGATAGCGAAAGGATCTTTTTTTTTATAAAATTAAAGTCTTTTCCCTTGATACTATCTAAGTCTTTTTGGGCCTTATGTATTATCTTTAGAGCGTATTTCATTCTTTTCTCTTTTTAAGATAATTATTAAAATCTTCAGAGGATCTCTCCTGGTAGCGAAGCTGCTTAAGCTCGATTATATCCTCAGCCATCTCTTCTCTTTCCAGCTGCTCTCTTAATGCCTTTTCAACAAAGAACCCTTGTTTTAGGCCATGATCATTACAAAAGTCCTTTATTTTTTGCATAAGAGCCTTTTCTATCTTTATTGACATTACACCTTTCATATTTTTCACCTCCAAAACAAGTATACATATAAAAGTAATATTTGTCAAGCATAAGTAGTATAAATATTACTTTTGTTAATACACGCTTTTGATGCCATAGCATTACACTTATTTTACAAAATATTTTATCTCAACTACGCTTTTAATCTCTTTTTCTATTGTGGTTGTGTCGTTTATGCCATAGTTTGATATATTGGTCGAGTGGACAGGCGTTATCTGGAATATTCCAACCCTTACAGACGCTATAGGGCCAAGCCGCACCTTACCGTTTTTCGTTACCGCCTTAACGCGCTCTCTGGCGTTGGCACTGGCCCTGCCTATCATAGTGACCTTCAGGTCATCAAGTTTTGTGTATATATATTCAGGCCGGTTTATGGATATATTTACGTCCTCGCCCACTATATCGATAAGTCCGGAGGCTACCCTTGTTATCTTGTTAACGTCAATGCTCTCAACCCTTATATTCTGTTTTAGTATATATTTTTCAAGTTTATTTGTGCTATAGCCCTTGGAATCCTTTCTATATATCTCATTTATGCTCGCGTGGCGCAGTTCAAACTCATCCTCCGTGATAGAATATTTTTCTTTGAGAAAAACACTCACCTTTTCCCGATCTTTGGCTAGTTTAGCGTAGCATGATTTTAGGTTTTTGCTCTCTGTCGATATAGTAGCTTCTAAGAATCCTATATCAGAACTGATTTGCTGTTTCGCGAAACCCTTTACTTTAAGAAAACCTTTTTTCTGAAGATTAAGAACTGTATCTGATGTAATGCTTGCTATCGCGAGCAAGAATAATCCCGTTATAATAGCTACAATTACTGGTGTTAATGCTTTTTTCACGTTTTACCCCTATCCGGTTGTTTTTACGAACCATTAATATTTATTTGACCTTTTAGCCTTGTCCTGAATTTTATCTATTTGAGTATTTACTATTTGCCCTGAAAGAGACTTGTCGCGTATCAGTTTAAGCTTTATAGGTACTGTTAATGGGTTAAAGGCTATAGCGCTGCTTATCAGGATAAACAGAAGTACGCTTGCTACCGAGAAAAAGACCTGTTTCATCTTTTGCCCCCTTTCCTTTGGCTAAATGATTACGGAGAGGGCTTAAGAGGCAAATCTTTTGAAAAGGAGGGTAAAGCTGAGATTAGCCCCTTAAGCCTTTTTGTGTTTCTTTTTAGAGTACGGGGCTATTATAATATTTATGCGCGACAGCATTGTGTCGTGGCGCAGATATTAGAAAAAAATAAGCCGCTCTTTTTAAGAGTGGCTTATTTTTGTTTTCAAGACTAACTTGAGGATAATTATGATATATCGATATCAATCGTGGGTTTTGAACTAATGGTGCCGTGAATAGGGCAGTTCTTAACAAAATGAAGTAGGGATTTTTTTCTCTTTTCATCGATATCCATGTCCTCTAAGTTTATCCTTACCCTTATCTCTTTAAAGGAAATGGGCCTCTCCTTGGCAAATTCAGACTCTACTTCTACGGTGAATTTATCAGATTCTATCTTTACCCCATCTAAGTATTTGCGGATATAGACCCCTATGCAGCTGCCCAGGCTTGCCAAAAAAAGGCTCGATGGTGATGGCCCATTGCCCTTTGCGTCTATATAAAATTCATGTCCATCTGACGTAGCTTTAAACGAATAACCGCTTTTATTTACGATATCAACCTTGTACATCTCTTCTCCTTTTTTTAAAGTGATTCGTGGTATTCCCTGACAATATCCTTTATATCAAGTGCTAGTTTTTTAGGTGTTATGACCCTAACGTAAGGTATCCAGAGAAGTATTGTCGGCAGAACCTCCATATCCTGGGCTACCATAGCCTGGACAAGCATAGAGCCATCCTTGTTTTGCTTTACTATCTTTTGTAAGGGTAGATATTTTTTGGTTTTGAAAAAGCGCGCTGCCTCTTTATCAACCTTAAGCAGGACTTTTTTGTTTCGCTGGTCAGAAAACCAGATATTCACGCTCTCATCAAGCATGGCCTTCAAGTTGACCGGGACCTCAAATTTTTGGGTTTTGGGTATTATCTGCCTTATGCATTCAAGCCTTAAGCGTATTATCCTTTCATCTTCATCGGTTCTTACCAAAAGGTACCAGAACCCATCAAAGAATATAACCTTAAGCGGGTGGATTGCAAATCTCTTATCCTTATCTTCAGTTACGTAATGGACCTCGCACTTCTTATGCTGATTAACCGCGGTCTTTAAGTCATTCATAAACGGATACTGTTTATCCATCTTAATGCCTTCGGGTATCTTGGCATAGAACATCGGTTCCGCCTCAGGGGTAAGAACCTTTTTAAGAAGCTGGCCAAAACTCTCTTCAAAGTCCCTGCCAAGGCTTTTAGATACCTCCAGCATAAAAGACAGTAAAGATGCTTCTTCTTTTGAGAGCATCAGTTTTTTTAGAGAGAAACCATCGGCAAATGAGTGAGTGCCTTTATCGGAAGGTGCGAGCGGAAAACCCGCCATATTAAGCAGTTCAAGGTCTCTTTGGACTGTGCGCAAGGAGACATTAAATTCACGGGAGAGCTCGCGTGTGCAGACCTTGCCGCCTCTATCGAGCTTGTTTAGGCAATAGAGCAGGCGGAATATCTTCTTGTCATAGCTTTTAGTCTTTGGTGACATAATAATTTATTATATTATACTACAACGACAGTGTTGTGTCGCTATATATTAATGCAGCACTTGTTTCTCAGAGATCAGCAGGCTCGTGAAAATCGTTATGTATAAGAGCTGCTTTAGCAGGTAACGGTGGGCGAATTACCTTTATTTTCTTCCAGTGCCCTGATCTGTACCTAAGATAAAGGACAAAAGAAAATAAGAAAAATATAGCTACCATCACGCTCCAGCATATCTGCAAAGGCAGTCCTATGACTTTAAGCATAATAAATAATATAGGGACTATTATCCAGTGTAAGGCTACTGAGATAAACATCGCCCAAAAGGTGTCTCCTGCCCCGCGCAATGCCCCGATAAATGTAATTAACATCGCCTCAACAAGTACGTAAAGAGCTGCCATGCGAATCATAAATACAGCTATAGGTTTAGCCTGAATAAAGACATCTCCCATGGTTGCCGGACGGAACACTTCAGCAAGGTTTGATGGAAAGATTATAAAAAAGAACAGAATAAACGAGGAATATATAAGCCCGAGCTTTAAACCTGACATGGTCGATTTGTGCGCTGTGGCAGGATCCCCCGCCCCCATATATCGCCCGACAAGGCTTATTACTCCTATCTCCATTCCAAGCAGAGGTACAAATGAGACCATATCCCAATTAAATACGATTGTTGACGCTGTTGCCGCGACCGGACCCATAGAGTGAAATATCATGATTATTATATCGAATGCCAGGAGATTAAGGAACATCTCCAGCCCTGCAGGATAACCAAAGTGCAGAAGTATGCCTGTTACCTTTCGGTCAAAACGAAAAGATTTAAGTACGCCATATTTCTCTCTGTTCGCTTTGCTGAAATATGCCGCTAATAATACAAAAAGGCCGCAGCCAGCGCCTATAATGGTCCCATAAGCCGCTCCCCTTATCCCCAGTGCGGGAAATCCGAATTTGCCGAAGATGAGAAGATAATTAACGCAGATATTAACTGACATGGCTGTAAACGAGGCTATCATTACGATCTTTGTTTTGCCTATGCCTGAGAAGAATGAGCTAAAGGAGTTCCTAAGCAAGCTAAAAATGACTGCATATAATAATATATCAAAATATAGTTTTTGGGGCGCAAGTTGTTTGGGCGTTATGCCCATAAAAGTGAATAGGCCGTGAGCCAGAGGGCGGCACGCTAAAATAATCGGATACGCGAGAAATACTATAATCACTGATTGGGTAATCGCTATCGCGCAATGTTTTTTGTTACCGGATCCCAGGTACTGTGCCACCAGGACTGTCGCATACCCGGTAAGGCCCCAGAAGAAGGTCATCATCATAAAGACCGTAAGCCCGCCACCCATTGCGGCGTTCATGTATTCCGGGCCTAAGCGAGATAAAAACATCCGGTCTGTAAAGGTCATGAGCGTATAACACGCTTGTGATATTATCATCGGTATCGCGATAATCATCATCTCGCGCATCCCGCCTTTTTTAGGCTGGAGTTGCTCTCTTTTATTCATATCAATATCCATATTGAAAAAACAATAGATACGCCTCTATTTGCTTTCGAATGTTTCTTTATTAAAAATAGGGGGCGTATCTATTTGCTTTCTTGTTATTCTATCTTCTTGGCTTCTTTGACCTGCTTGATTTTCTTGGCCTACTTGACTTGCTTGACCTATTTGACCTGCTTGATTTGTTTGACCAGCTTGGCGCGCTTGACCTGCTTGATTTGGCCTTGGTTATATGCAGCTTTGTTCTGCCCTTGTTATTCTTGAAGAATGACAGGACTGTCTCAGCCTCGTGGAAAGGTAGTGTAACAAAAGAGAATTTATCAAGAACCTGGACATCTTTGATATTCTCAGGGCTGATGCGGCATTTACTTTTGATGATATTTATTAATTCCTTGGGCGTAAGCTTGTCTTGCTTACCCTGGGTTACAAAAAGCCGTGTCTTTCCCCTTACGTCCACAACGGCATCTTCTATCTCAGAGTAATTCTTTTCATCCAAAGCGCCGCGAAACGAATGCTGTAGGAGCGCGGAGATTATCGCCTCAGGTTCATTATCTTTTAAGAGATCCCTGGACATTTCAGCATAAACGGGATTTGGATCTAATTTTACGATCTCTTCAACGCTTGACTTGATCCTGAGTTTTTTTGTATTTATAACGTCTTTTACTTTTGGTAGTTTCGCTTTACGGATATCTGCCTGCGCCATTTTGCTGATAAACTGCAACTTCCTGTATTCCGTAGGTGTTATAAATGTTATGGCAGTACCCTCTTTGCCTGCCCGGCCTGTACGTCCTATCCTATGGACATATGATTCCGGGTCCTGTGGAAGGGCGTAATTTATAACATGCGTAAGATTGTGGACATCTATGCCCCTGGCCGCTACATCGGTTGCTACAAGTATAGTGACTTTTTTTGCCTTAAATTTCCACAGTATCTTCTCTCTAATATTCTGTGACATATCGCCATGTAAAGATGCCGCGTCATAGCCACGCTCAGCAAGACGGTTTCCAACAGTATCTACATCTATCTTTGTCCTGCAAAAGACAAGCGCGTAAAAACCTTCTTCAATATCTATTATCCTGCACAAAGCATCAAACCTGTCCGCTGTAGATACCTCAAAATATATCTGATCTGTCTGGCTGACCGTAAGTTGACCCTGAGTTACCTTGAATACGTCATAACCGCGCATATGTTTTTTTGCTATATCGATTATCTCGCGCGGCATAGTAGCTGAAAAGAGCAAGGTGCGCTTTTCGACTGAGGTCTTCTTCATGATCTCTGTAACATCTTCTAAGAACCCCATATTAAGCATTTCGTCAGCTTCATCAAGTACGAGGAAAGATATCTTGTCCAGTTTTAATGTGCGGCGTCTTAGATGATCAAGTATCCTACCGGGTGTTCCTACGACTATATCAACGCCCTTTTTTAGATGCCTTAGCTGTAGATCAATAGATTGACCGCCATATACAGGAAGAACGCTTATCTTTTTATCTCCCTTTAGTGAATTTATCTCTTCAGAGACCTGTACTGCCAGCTCTCTTGTCGGGGCAAGTACAAGCGCCTGTATTGAGCCTGATCTTTCAGGTATCATCTCAATGATCGGAAGGCCGAATGCCGCGGTCTTTCCGGTGCCTGTTTGAGCCTGGCCAACGACATCCCTTTCTCCTGAAAGGAGTACCGGAATAATCTTTTCCTGTATAGGGGTTGGTATCTCAAACCCCTTCTGCTTTAGTACCTTTAGAGCCTCTTGAGACAGCCCTAATTCATTAAATAACTTCATATGATAATCGTTTCCCTTCAGGAATTAATTTGACGCAAAACTCAATTGTTTTGCCCTTTTACTTGCTTGGCTTATAAAAATCTACCAATCTATGTATATAATAATAGTAATTGTATAGGGATAAGATACCAAGCAAAGCAACATAGGTCAAGTGAAATGTTTAAGAGTTGTTTTTGTAGTAGGCATATCTGCGGCTTACATTATACCGCGGATTGTATAAATGCTCTAACCTTATCGGACGGATAAGAATAGGGCGCTGTAGTTGCCGTAGCAGATGATGGAACCATTGTTTGCATATTCGTTTTTGGTGTGGGTTTTTGGAGTATATAGAACTGTTTGCCTGATATATCCTTAAGTGTATTATGTGGTATGCTCATATTAAGAATATCAAAACCAGCATCCTCAAAATCATAAGATTTAAGCCATATCCCTGTAAATCCCGCTAAAATACAGAATCCTCCAGGTTGCAACGCCTCATAGGCTTCCTTAATCATATATACAGCATCTTCTTTATTGCCAATGACCTGCCTTGTCAGCGCCCCTTCGAATATAATTATATCTGCTTTCGCGTTCATCTCATCTTGTAAATTGCCGCATTCCAATAGATCTATATTATGCACATCAACATTAACGTCTTTTAGCCTCTTTTTAGCCCTATCTGCCGATATCTCATTTCGTTCCCCAAGAAAATATTTTATTCTTTCCGTGTTTCGAGTGTAAAGCGAAGGATTCATTTTTATTGATTTGTCAATGTTGCTTATTAGTCTGCCGGCACCACCGAAGAGGTCAAAAATGTTTATCGTGCGGCCAGAATATTGCAATAACAGCTCTCTCAAAGCTATCAGTACATATTTCGCAACAAATTTATCAATAACCGTTTCATAAGGGCTATACTTATCAGAAAAAAGCCTATTATTTTTAGTGTCCCAATCATCCCATTCCTGATCTAGTTTAAGAGGAAATCCTGCCCCTGCGCTTTCATTGAGTTCAATTTCGTTACCATTTAATAGGTAAAACAAATTTTGGTAGTGTTCATATGCTACAGGATTCTCGCCCATCGTTATGGTAACATAGCAATCTTCAGAGGGAATATAAAAAGTGGGCCATTCGCGTTCACCGTATATATGAAACTCAGTTATTATGTCTCCGTTTGATAAGGTTATGGAATAACCTGATAGTTTTATTGTAATGTCAACCTGTGCTGTTATTCTTGACCATATAGTACCAGACCTGTCCGGAATTGACAAAAGCTCCTCAAAAAGATTTTTCACTGCTTTTATTACTTCGCTTTGCCTCTCTTTTTCCGTGCCTATAAAAGACGCAGGGTAAGTAAGGTTGTTTTCTAGGGGTATTTTTTTTGCTGTGTTAGATAAGGCGACAGGTCTTAGGGCATAAGCCTGGCCTGTATGGCTAATTAAAAAAACAATGATTATGATGCACTGTATAATCTTTCTTAGTTTTATCATAACGATAGCCTCTATCACCTGTTGTTATGCAGATTTAAGTATGAGTTTTAAGACCTCTTTGTATTGAATTATTGCCTCTAATATGGCATCGGGAGCTACTATTGGCGGTAGTATTATGATGGGCCCGATATCTCTATTTGCAGCAACTGCTTTAACAAGCGCATGCAGGGCTTGCGGCAGGGATATGACTGTCTGGCCAGGGTCATCTAAAACCATTTTAGTTACTCTGGCGCCGCTTTTTTTTAGCATAGATTCCGGATATAAAGTATTAAATTCCTCTTCCGCTTCTGTTCCCGGAGCAATGGGATTTGCGACAATGCCGATATTTGTAGCACTTGAGCCGATTCCTAGTTTAGCCCTGATGCCGCTGCCTATAAATGCTTCACCGTATCCAAGAAGCGCTTTTATGCGCCCTGCGCGATCATCTGCTGTATCTGTAAATTCTCCACCTAATATTTCTTCAGATGATTTAATACATTCGCATGGTTCTAGGCCATAAGCATCAAGCAGTGCTGCAAGGCGCTTTTTACTTATATCTAATATAAGATAGGTCTTAGCTTCATTTTTATCATATAATTCAGTAAAAAATTCTAAGAGTTCTCTGGGTATAACTTGCGCAGTATCACCTAGGAGATTGCCTCTTTCTATGATATACGCTGATGGCCGTCCAGCGGGTATTTTGAGTATTATCTTCATCAGTTCTGTAACATATTTATATGTCTTTGTTATGATTGGGTTTATGATTTTTGCTGCAAGGGCGCTTAAATTGGTTACATCTTCTATCTTTTCTGATTTGGGAGAATCTGATTGTTCAGTGCTGCCGGAAGAGGTTTTTTCGGTCTTGTTCCAAAATGTTTTCTTGGCTTCAAGATAACGCAAGGGAATGCTTAATATAGCTTCAGTTATTTTACCTTCTGTTGAAAGGCTTTTTATTACGTTATCATGCTTTAAATTCAAGAAGCTTTTTTTATCAGCAGGCTTTAAAGAAAGGAGATCTCTTTTTGCGGTATGCTCCTTATCAGTGCGCACTAACGATAATCTTCCATCAGGGGCTATCGCCTTTTTTACAATTTCTACCCCGTAGCCTGCGCCGCCGCTATAAAAATACTCATTTTTATCAATGACCTCCTGTTTCCTGATTGTGTTAGCTGTATATTCTCCAAGGCCGTTGTCTATAATTGTTACAACAAGGTTTTTTCCGGTTTTTCTCGCTTCGATACTGAAGGCTACCGTGATTTTGCCCGGGTAATTTAACGAAGGCTCTCCAGCAATCACCCCGGGGTCATAAAAAGATGCTATGGAATCATACGAATTGCCTAATAGTATAGAAATGATATCGCACAGGTCTTGTCCGGGTTTATGTCCGGGAATAGATAACTCCAGTTTTTCAAGTAATTTTATGGCTTTATTGTCAAATACGTCTAATCTATCGTAAGAAATTTCCTCGTTATTCAAAACAGGACCGCTTTTTATTGTTATAGGGTATTTTCCATCTGCATATTTCTGTCTGACGTTATCTATTAAGTCATTCAGAACCTTTTCTACTTTTTTCAATTCTAAAGAATCAGGTTGCGCAGTGCCGCCGGAACCGGTTTTTTCGCCCTCTAGCTGCATTTGTATATAGTCACTAGCTTTTTTAATTTGCATATTTAGGTCATTGGTTCCTCTAAAGGAAAAGTTGTCCCACCCGATTAGCTTTTCGTTTTCACCTGGAATTTTAAGAGACATGCCTTTTTTGTTTACACTGACCTGTTTGACGATTTCTGAATGCCTTAAATTGTAAAACCCTTTTAACAAGCCATCTGACTCCATATCATTAGAGAAGTCGAACCCAACACTATTAAGGAGATCAATAATATTTAATGTATTCCTATGAAATTGCGCCCCTTCTTTATTCTCTATTGTTGGTATAAATCCAATATATTCTACCTGTATATCTTGTTCTGACAATACTCTTCTAAGGTTAGCTATGTCTGATGCCGCGTTATCAGGATAAAGATGTAGAATACCAAAAACATCCTGGCTTAAAGCGGCTTCTCCGACCTTGCCTTTTATGGCTACCGCCATACAGCTGGCCAATCCTTCAGTGCTAATATTTTGAGAACTACTTAATGGGCCAATCTCCATGTAGGTGTTTTTACCCAGAAAAACCACTTCTGTTTTTTCTAGCGCTGTGTCTTTTTTCTTCTTCTGGAAAGTACTTATGATTTCGTTGATTTTATTCTTTATTCCGGAAGAAGATGTTTTCTCTTGTGCTTTGCTCGCCTCTACTTGTGCCTGTTTTTCAATTACATCTACCGCATAAGGCATGACTTCCTTTTTCTGGCGAATTTGAACATTCCAGCCATATCCATACCCCCTGCTAATATCTTTTATAGTTTTTCTGCTTGCTTCCAGTCCTTTTGAGGTTATTGGGTCACTTGTGATCTGCTTAACCCTGTCTGGCAGGAAAAAGGTAGTTGATGATGATATGTAATGATCATCAGTGATAAGATAACCGCCGTTTTTTAATTTTTGCGTGATTTGTTCTAAGAATTCTTTATAACTTACCGGGATTGACCGCCCTGCCTTCTGATAATAAATGTCAATTTTGTCTTCGGAAATTCGATTTAAATATTTATCAGGCTTAACGATATCAGCCTGAATGTATATGATCTCATATGTTTTTTTGCTTTTACCTAAATAATCCCAATCAAATTTAATGTGTAAAGTTTCCTTGTCGTTATCGAGCACTATTTCTATATCGTTTAAATTAACGCCCATTGCCTTTAATTCAGTGAGTATTTTGATTTCTATATCAAGCATAAAATCTTCTGTAGAGGCTGCGTACCCACGTTTATATTTATTTTCTAGGTATTTTTTTGCTACCCTGTCTATCTCCAGAACATTAACGCCGACCTCTTCTAATTCAACCCATTTTTCCAGTAAAGAGATTAGCAGTGTCTTATTTATAGGTGTTTGTTCAATAAAATATGCTTTGTTTACATTTGTTGACAGAAGGAAAGAAAAATCAGCTCCAGCCCCACCATAGATCGCAACCTTATCTTCATCTTTATTATTTACTATTTTCTTTACCTCCATCGCGAGGGAAACGTATGCATCTTTTAGTAATCCATTTTCTATTGGTCGGGGATCTAATTTATTAATATGATTAGACCATTCCGGATCTTGCTTTATACCAGATGATGATGCTTTCCAAGAATCAGCTTTTTCTTGTATCCTCTTCGATGCCAACCCTCCCCCATTTTCTTTATCATTCATAAGGGCTTTTGCATTAAGCCATTCTTCCACAAACTGCTTATCAGCTAAAAACTCATCTTGAGCTCTACTCACGTGTACTGGATCTGCAAGATTACCTGTAGTAAGCGCGGGTACAAGCATGCTGCTTATAAAATTAAGTATCGCATCAGGATGTGGCAGGCGATTATTCATCCGGTTCTGGTATATCTCTTCATAATCACCAGTGCCTACCTTGGGACAAACCACAATATAGGAGATATCGAGCTGTTTAAGTATATTGACAATGCCTCTGGTATGGAATCCGCCTGTTATAAGTATTGCAGAATCTTTTACTTCAACAGCCATCCTGCGCAAGGTATTATCTACAAGGGCAATGTCTCTTTTCAGGGCTATCTCGTAGTAATCCAAGGCGTTTTTAAACGCTTTATTATTAGTAGGAGGCTCCGCGATATTAAGGCTTATACCGGTTTGATTATTCTGTTCATTGATAAATGATGCTATCTGTGATACGTTTATTGTTTCTGTAAAGGCTTTTAGCTTATCTAAATTTTTCTCAGTAAGCTTTAATTCGTATAAGCCGATACTGAACTCAATATATTTTGCATAGCTATCAAAGAGTTTCTGGGTATCGTTTTCATAGTATAGAGCCTTAATGTCACTGATAGCATTTTTTATCTCATCAAAAAGTATTATATTATCCACATTATCCGAGAGTTTTATATAATCTACATATGCAAATAGCTGTTTATAAGAAACCTTATTAATTGAGTCATTATTAAGGCTGACAATATTTTCTATATACTCATAGTAGGCAGAAGCACTTATTTTATTCAGTTTAAAATCCATGCTATTCTTAAGTAGCGTACTTAATGCCTCATCTTTTAGGGTATTAGATAGTATTTTTACAAGATCGTCTCTCTGCTTTTCTGTTTCATTAAAATCTATTGTATCTTCAATGGAGACAACTCTTGAGAATGTCTCAAGATTAGGATAGGCAGACAATCGGATATTGTTCTTAACAGCTTCTCCCGTGATGTATATAACAAATTCTTTTAACTCTAAATGCTTATTCTCATAGGCCTGTTCCTTATCATCGATTATCTTAAGTGGTTCTGATAGGATATATCCCCTTAATGCGTATAAACCCCTTTTAAGAGCCTCCAAATAAGAGGCCATGCTTTCCTTATAAGCGCTGTGGTTTTCATAAGCTGCGACATGCTCAAAATACAGGTCTTTATCTTCTACGCCATAGGCTGTAATGGTCTTGTCTTTATTTGATATCTTATAATACTCCGCCCCTGTAAATAGGCCTTCCTGTACATAAAATTTTGTGGTCAGCTCCTTTGCTTCTGTGTCTGGGATGTTGTCATAAAAAGATGTATCAAGCTTATCTGAGGCGCCTTCAAGACATAATAGGTCTATGCCATAGTTATCTGTTATGGCAGTGATCATGCCCGCTATATTAAACTGTGCTGTAGCATCTGCGTGACGGTCTTGAATATGGATTATAAGGCCTTGTTTGCTGCCCTTATGGTGCTGAATTACATCGCCAAGCTGTACAGGTACTGTAAGTCTCAGACATTCAAAAGCCCTTTCTTTTTTTGACCATTCATCTTCCAGGAAGCGCTGGGAATGCGATCTTGTCTTGAATAGAGTAGAGGCATAACTATAGTTATTAGTAAGAATTACACTTACACATAATAATAAAGATATAGCTTTAACGGCTGTTTTATTCATAATAAAACCACCCCTCTATATAGATTAACACATAGAGTATTAAGTTGTTCCTATATATTAAACTTATTAAAAGTATTTAATAACTAACTATACAATTATACTCTATTTTGTTATTAAGTCAAGAACCAGGGATGATTATACGAAATTATATTAGGATATATATGATATGGTATACTAAGTCTTATTATATTGAAATGCCAAGAGTAGTTACTTTTTATACTTCTTCTTTTTACTTTTAAGGTAAGTCTCCAACTCTTCTGGGGTCGATATCATGATATCATAAAATTTACCGAATTTTTCGCAGTCTGGTGGATTGTGCTTTCTGCAGATATCAGGCCGGCGTTCATATATAGTGCACTTATTATCCTTGGATAGATACCTGCATACACTCTTGATCCATTGGTACCAGTGATGATGTCTTATGTATATCTTAACATGAGTAAAATGAAGCTGCCACTTCAGGTCATCTATCTCTTTGCGGTTAGCGGGTTTGCCTATTGCCAGGGCAAGATTCTTGCAGCATATCGCGGGACAACTCCTGCAATGCTTATCATGGGGAACGCCCGGTTTTCTTTTCATATGCCTGTCTTTCTTTTTATGTTAACGTTGTTCTAAGTGACAATAAAGAAATTTAAAAAAATATCCAATACCCCTTGCCTAAACAAAAATCATAGGGCATACTTACTATGAAAAGATTAAGGGAGATGAAACGATAACGAGAGTTCCCAGGCTTATCACCTACAAAAAGACCTTCTATCAGGAAGGCCTTTTTTGTTTCTACCAATAACCCTAAAAGCCCTGTTGCATATGAAAAAATATTCTAGTACCAGATATCCTTGTAAGCGCTGGTTTGATACTCTTTTTTGCCATCAGAATTATAAAACTCATCTGTCCTGCCGCTTAATTCAAGCGGTGGTGAGTACTCTTCCTCAGGATTAGGGTCATTGTCTCCTACGTATTGCCTGTCAACTAAATCACCCGATCTATTGTATATTCTGCGCTCTATCATTTTTCCATCCGCGCTAAATGTGGCATCTGAAACAAGTCTCCCATCCTGATATGTGCGCCTGATAGCCGCAAAATTATCAACCGGGTCTTCGCATAGCTTGCCATCATCCCCGTAATAACCTTCTTCTATCTGATTACCATCGGTATCATATTTCTCAAATTTTTCAAGGCTACCATTTTCCCGATAAAAAGTCTTACTTGTCATGTTTCCTTGGTTGCCGTAGGTTGTTCTAAGCCTGATATTTTTATTATCCCAATAGGCATTCTTTTCTGATTGAGCATGCACAATATCAAAATTACCGCATAGCGCAGTTACTGCTATACAAAGAATCGTCATGAATATCATTTTTTTATATATCACAGAGTACCACCTCTTTTATTTTCTTAATATAGTAGCAAAGATATGATCCCCTTGCAAGGCTAATTCTTCCGTATATGCTTTTAATATAATATAAGGCATTTTTTGACTTAGGGATTCATTTTTTAGGTATTAATTAATCTTATGAGCGTGCAGGCGTGATGCTGTTTTTTTTCAACTAACTCTATTTTTATGCGGCCGTTAAAGGCATGACAATAGTGATGCCTTTAACCTTGGAAGAACTACTAAAGCTTGAGAGCCCTTTTAATATTGCCTTTAATAAGATAGCTTTAAAATTGCTGATATGCATTTTTTGCGGATTGATAAAAGCAAGAACATTATCTTTTTTTGATTTTACAATATCCATCACAGACCATTTTTTATCAAGCTGATCATATATGTCAGGGTTAATATCATTAAAGGACTTCTCTATTTTTAAATAGTCGTCCTGAAATTTATGGAATTGATTTTGAAAGCCATCAATAAATAGCGAGGTAAGCTCTTTTAACGTCTCAGGCTTGACACCGGCATTATTAGCTGCCTTGAGAATATGCATTAAAATAAATACCCCTTCAGAAATTGCAATCTCTAGATTTTGTTTTTTAGTATACGTAAAAGCTGATGTTAGATCAACATTAAGTATTTTTTTTGGTAGATTGTTTTTATCGAGAATTACCCGCAGGTTATCACCCTTTCTGTCAGCAAGTCCTATAATTAATGCGCGCACTGCTGTTTCACCGGCTAGATAGGCTAGCCGAGAGCTGAAATTGTGGTTTAGATATTGTTTCTTAGTAACTTTATTAAGGTTGAACTGGCCGATAGCTTCAATCAGAAAGTAGCTATTGCCATATTTTCTGGTTCGCGGCATATCGATGTTTAAAATTTTCAATGTCTCAGAACCAATCTCGTCCATGGCATAGGATTTCTCATGTTTAAAAATAAATTTCCTTGATACGCCATTTCCAAATGTTAACATTATCCGCGCCCATAGCTTTCCGCCTTCGCCTATGAACTTTTCTTTTGATTCAATAACGCTAAAGTCCCGTATTTGTTTTGACTCATCTTTTGTGGCACGATTGTGTTCGTGGATTATTGTTTGTAGTGACGCAATTATTTTTTCTTCTACTTTGTCTGCATGCTTATCAGAAAACGAGTCGACTCCTGCCGAAGATGACTTCGCATACAAGTCATCGTATTGGTCATATGCTATTCCCGCTTCTTGAGATAATAAATATGCTTCAGATGCGTATATCGCAGCCCCATGTGCATCGCTGCTACCATATAGATAACTGTTTAATGAAGGGTTTTCTACCTCATCCGGGATAAGATCTATAAGCGGACCCCTGCTATTAGACACAGGCCTGTCCAGGCTTAGGAATCCTTTACCGATAGCGTGCATTATCTCTTCTTCCTCATAGCCTCTTTTTAAGAATTTCGAAAGGATGGTCACCTCTGAAGGTTTAGTTCCATATACCAATGCAAATTCTTTAATATATACAGTCACTTCTTTTCTAAGGGGCAATAGGCTTTCCGGTAGATTGTTATAAAAGTTTGCTTTATGTATATAGCGCAATGAAATAAAAAGATAGGTTTTGTACTTTGATTCACCAATTTCACCCGCCAGCATTTTATCATAGATATTGTATCTATAAGCTGTGCGCGAAAGGATCTCACCTGCGACGGAAAGCAAGTCTTCATTTTTTCTATACTTGTATAAAACATAATCGTATTTTTTGACAAATACGGCAGAAGCTCTTTTTCTTATATCCGCATCAAAGCTAAATAACAAAAGGCCGGTTATTGTATGATCGTTTCCGAATAATCTGCGCCTTGATTCGAGAGTAACGAGCTTGTTCTCGTCTTCAATAATTCTTGCGCCTATAAGATTCTTTAAGCCCTCTGCTTTTTCATTTGATTTATACATCGCATCGATAATTGAAAAGATAACTTTTTTATTAAGATCTCGCAGGAATAACCTGAATTTAATGTAGTGCTTATCTTCTTCGGTAAAAGGTTTTTCAAAAGACGGTAGTCTTCCTTCACGATTTAAAACATAATCAAACCCCTTTCTCAAGAAAACAGGGCTGGCAAGCACTTGAGCGATTGAGGCATTTGTGAGTTTATGACCATTTTTTTTCTTGATATAGTTAAAAAGTATTTCAGCAAGACTGCCTATTTCTTTTTCATTCCAGGAGCTTTGAAGCATTTTCGCTATCTGACCATTCTCTTTAACGCCTATTGATCTAAATCTATGGACCAGCCTGTCTATTTCATCTTCAGACCGGGATGTAGCAAGTATACTTGCGATATAAACCTCCTCTTCTATGCCTAGCGATCTGAGATTGATTATTATCCGCTCTATCTCGTCTTCATCGCGATCAGACTGGAGTATCTTTGCAATGTTAAAACCGTCTTCTACTTTAAGTGCTTTAAGTCTTTTGATTATCGTTTCTATCTTTTCATCTTCGCGTGTACTCATTGTAACCTTTTTAATATAGGCACCTTTTTTTATGCCATATAATCCTAATATATTAGTAATAGATTTTATCTCTAAGAGCGTGCGGGGGCTATGAAGCATACGTGCAATATCTTTATCGCTAAATACGAATTTATCATTACTACGTAAACGCAGAAGATATTTTAGTGTGTCGCATCTCTCATCAAGTTTTCGTATTTTTGCTAATTTTTGCGCTTGTTTGGCATCAAAGAGTTGGGCGCCGCCTCTTGTAATTTTAAGTAATATTCTTTCTAATGGGGGGTTTATATCCTTTCTTAATACTGTTTTGCCGTTAACAGTAAGAAATGCATTACGAATCTCATTTAAAATTTGGTCTATCATTACAGCTTCTTTTTGGTTGGTCACAATTCCTGCGGAGGATGACCTTGCGTTTGAGTCCCTCTCCGCATACTGGTCATATAATTCTACCTCTTCAGGCGATAGATGTACTTCTGCACCATGTTGCATATAATCCTGTTCAGGAAAGTCAGAATAGCTGCTCAATGTAGAGTCGTGTCTTTGATCAAATACAAGTTCAATCAGCGGTATATCGGTATTGTGCGTAGAATCGTCTAAACTTAAAGATGTTTTGCCCATAGTGCGATTTATGGTTTTTTCATCATTGCCTCTACTAATAAATTCTGAAATAATGATGTAATCCGAAGGCCTATCGCCATGTGTTAGCACATATTCCCGAACAAATGCATTAACCTCTCTTCTTAATGGCCTCAAGCTCTCAGGTAGGCTATCATAAAAGTTTACTGTCTTCGTATAGCGTAGAGATCCGTAGAGGTAGGTTGCGAATCTGGATGGTCCGATTTCACCTGATAGCATTCTTTCATAGATATTGTAATTAGAACAGTCATACATAAGGATATCTTCCGCGATAACGAATAGGTTAGCATCGTGGCGATATTTGCGCAAAGCATAACTATTACTATTAATCAGTAACACATGAATTCTTTTTCTAATTTCAGCGCTAAAACTAAATAGTAAAAGTCCGGCTGTAATATTATTGCCTTCGGATAGGTTTTGCACCGCTTCTATAGAAGCTAGTTTAGCTCTATCCGCGGAAATTTGCTCGTCTATGTATCGCCTTAATTCTTTTATCTCATTATTGTCGCTAAATAATGCATCTAGCATTAAAAAGATAGTCTTTTTGTCAAAATTTTTTAAAAACACCCTAAATTCAATATATTCCTTATCCTCTTTACTGAAATATTTCTCAAACGAAGGCAACTCGCCTCTTCTTTTAAAAGTAGATTCTAAGCCGTTAATCAAGAAAGTCGGCTTAGCGATTAAGTTTGAAATGAGGAAATCAGTTAATTTATTATCTTTATTCTTCTTCGCGTAACTTAGCAGTACTTCAGAAAACTTTTTTATTGTTTCTTCTTCGCATTTACCTTGCAATATTTTTGTAATATGAGAAGTTTTTTGCATACCTAGTGATTGTAGGTGTCTTACAATTCGCTTAATCTCCTCTTCATCTCGAGAGGTAGCGATTATTTTTACAATATAGCTTTCTTGATCTATGCCTAAGGATCTAAGTGTTTTTATAATACGTTCTATCTCATCCCAATCGCGCTTACTCTGAAATATCTTGGCGATACTAAAAGGCGATTTTATATTTAATGCTATAAGGCTTTCCGCGATAAATTCTATCTCATCATGCTTGGAACTTTTAATTATCATTATTATTTGACCGCCGGTTCCAATGTGGTATTTCTTAAGTCTTGTGATAATACTACGTATCTGCTCTTTCGTGCTAATGCTCTTGACTATCTCGGTAACTTGCACTGCATTAAATTTAAAATCGCCGTTATCTTTTAAAAGCAATGT
>Ga0222657_1000156_pt1 | contig 47692 bp, 72 predicted proteins | sample AntAcemetagen474_FD_179858 | JGI IMG/M metagenome (GOLD analysis project Ga0222657, IMG submission 179858) | Saline water microbial communities from Ace Lake, Antarctica - #474 | ecosystem: Environmental > Aquatic > Non-marine Saline and Alkaline > Saline | place: Antarctica: Ace Lake... | reverse complement strand
TACTACGGTAGCCAGACAACAGAGCTTCAAAATCAGATGAACCCAATTCCTTTAAAGCGGTTCCTGCTGGGGCACAATCCCAATCACCTGAACGGTCAGCATCACAGGTACCTGTGGCTAGGTAATTTTCTAGAATGTACCATTCTGCATCGGTGGGTAGATGCCAACCAATGGAACAAATTCCTTGGGTTCCTTCAGTTTCTGTGTATTGCATCATTTCATCCCATTGGTAGAGACCTCCGTAAGTTGTACAATTGGCTTCGTCGTCACCATAACAGTATTTTTCTATTGTTCCTGTGTCTGCCATCTCATCGACTCCATCTATTCTAGTTCCAACATTAAGGTTCTCAGCCATCCAGCATTGGTTTCCTATTTTTACCACATCGTAAACATTACCATCAGTGTCTACCATGGTAGCAGGACAAATTGTTCCTACTGCTTGCCAATTAGTGTCACCGTTGTCTTTAGTTTCTATCACTCCTAATCTATTACGAAGACCATAGCCTGTTTCTCCTACTATATCTCCAAAGTTTAGATAACGAGAGTTGTTGGTTAATCCACTAAATATTCCATTGCCGTATACATCTAAGGTTGAAAGTGGGGTGGTTGTGCCAATACCCAAATTTCCTTGGATTATTACTCCATTCGTCGGTGCTATATTATTGTAATCTGCACCTACACTTAAACCACCACTGACTGCTAGTGCACTGCTTGGAGTCGTCGTCCCGATGCCGACGTTGCCGCCGCCATTGAAAATGACATCTCCCGTATTAGATATATTAAAATCATCTCTCCCATCTTTTTCATTTCGAACAAAAAATCCACTTGTCCCTGACCTTAGTGACCAGTTGTCTATATCACCAGCATTAGTATTTTCTATTGCAAGATAAGTATTGACAGTAGCAGAGCTTAAAGTTAGAAGTTGACTCGGCTCCGTCGTCCCGATGCCGACGTTGCCTGAATTATAATAAATATCACTACCAGTTGTAGTCCATTGAGAAGATATTTTGTTATTAAAAGTTATAAAGTCAGATGCAGTTAAACAACCAAAAGTAGAAGTATCAGCTGTGTCGCAGTTTAAATCACCACCCGCAACTGTTAATCCTAACCCAGCAAAATCTGTTATGGTATCACTTGAAACAGAAATACCTGAAGTAAAAGTTTGTAAATCAGACCAAGTATTAGGAGTTGTAGTCCCAAAGGCTAAATCTAAAGTTCCTGATGTTGTTATAGTCCCACCAGTAATAGGATATGTAGTTGCTATAGATGTAACTGTACCTCCTCCGCTACTATCGCAAGCTGTCCATTGCTTATTAGTATCATCCCAACAATAATTTAAAGTTTTAGTACCTCTAGTTGTAGTAGGTGCGCCACCAACAAAATTAGTATCTGCTGAAAAGACTTTATTAGTATCATCCCAAATATACCTATATATTGCATCTCCAGTAGTCGTAGTAGGTGCTCCAAAAACAATATTAACTGAGACAGTTATCCCAGTCAATATTAATCCCCAAAAGACTAATTTTTTTATTTTTAAATTCATAATTAATCAACTAACCATTTTATAAAACTAATTGTGTGTTTAAGAGATTTACAATGTATTTCATTATCATCATTTTTATTTTGAATTTTTCTTTTATAATAATGATAATCTTTTTCAAATTCTTCTAATTTCTTATTTATTGATATTTTATTTTTAATTGATTGATTTTTTATATTTTCTAATTTACTTATTTCATTTTTTGCTTTAACAATATCTTTATTTAACTCTATTTCTTTATTATTCAATTCATCTTCTTTATTTTTAAATACTCTATTTGTTAATTCGTGTATAATTGCACTTCCAAATGGATTATTTCCAAGTAATTCTTCGCTAGATTTAAACATTTCTAATTGTTTAATTTTATCTATAAATCCTTTTTCTATTCGTTTTACAGCTTCATTTATCTTTAATTGTAAATTACTATCAAGATTAGATATCTCAGCAGATTGACTGCTTATCATCTTTTTCTCAAAATTATCACGTAATGTTTTTTCTTCATTAAAAAACTCAAATAACTTTTTTCTATTATCATCATTAGACTTACAAACTTTTTCGTGGAGTTTTTTAAATATTATCATACTAATAAGCTTCTTCGCTAAATACTAAAGTAATAACAAAATCTTCATCATTACCAACATTAGCTAATGATAAAGTAAAATTACCATAAGTATGTATAGGAAAACCACTTGTTAATAACCTTTCTCTATAATCTCCTTTTAATAAATTTATAACTGTATTATTTTTGTCAGTATAATTAAAATCATAAACAGTATCATCATTAGCTGGTTCAACATAAATTGATACTAATCTACGACCATTAGCATTACTGACTGTTTTAGTGGCTTCACCAGACACAACAGTCATAATATATTTTTTTGCTTCATTTGAATCCATATTAGTATTCAGTTAATGCTTTACAAGTATGTGTTCCGTCAGTAGTCTCAGTTGCGATTACTTTAAAACTTGAAATAACATCATCTTGTAAATCCAAGCTAACCATAGAGGTTGTATCTGAGCTTAACGTAACCGAAGCTACTCTTGTTAAATCTTGAGCATTAGTATTAGCTGTGTTAGTTATTAATTTATTATAAGTAATATAAGTACTATCATCTCCACTTACACTTACTGAAAATACCGTATTACCAGAACCATGGTCTGCTCTAGTAAAATATAAACTAATTTTAACAGCATTTTTACAGGCTTGAGCCGCTGATGTTGTGGTTGCTGTTACTGCATTCAAGACTGTTGTTAATGTTGGGCATTGTCTATCCATTTTTTTTATTAGCCTCTTCAGTCCCAGCCTCTGCTTTGGCTTTTAATTTTAAAAGTTTATCTTTTTCTTTTTCTATTTTTAGTTCTTGAAAAATAATCTCAGCTTTTTTTGCAGGAACATATTCACCTTTAATAATAAAGTAAGGCTGACCATCTTTATAAACAGGTGGTAATACTTCTTCCGGAATTATTGTAGAAGATTCATTCCTTTTAATACTTGCTTTTTCTTCTTCAATTCTTTTATTAGCTTCTTCTTTTACTTTACTTTTTCGTTTATTCTTTTCTTTCTTTTCATATTCTTCAACTGTACAAACTTTAACTAATTCTTTATCTTTTTCTTCAAAGACCATTTTTCCTTCAGATGTTTTAAGTTTATGTATTTTTCCCATATATTTATTCCTCTTGTTGAGGTCTTGTTACTGGTTTATTAGGTTGGTCTGCTAATTTTAAACAATTAACATTAACCAATGTTAGTGTTTCACCTTTTGAATTAATAGTGATTGTATTTTCGCAATCTCTAGTAATCTCAATAAATACTTTTGACATTTCCGCTATTGCTCCCATTTTAATTTCGCTGATTTTCCTTATTTGGTATTTGTTAATAAACCCAATAGCATTATAACTAACTGCTATAATAGCGATTAAACTAACGGCTAAAATTAGCCACTTTTCTTTAATAAATTGTTTCATAGTGTTCTTTGTCATATTTTATGATTAAGAATAAAGTCCTGCCCGTTAATAAATAACGAGCAGAGTATATTCTTAATTCGCAGGACAAGTAACTGAAGCTATTGATATTACACCATTAAGTACTGAAATTTCAGAACATCCAGCACCATCAGTATCTTCAAGTATAATACTTCCACCAACACTATCAGTCTCAGATAAGACTGAAATAGTTGAACTTCCAGTTCCAGCGTGTACTTCTAAAACAGTAGCTGGAGTGCTTGTTCCTATTCCTACCATATCTGCTGAATTATCAACAAATAAAGTATCAGTATCAACTACCAAATCATCAGTAAGAGTAGATACTCCTGTTACAGCTAGAGTGCTAGACAAAGTTGTCGCAGCAGCTCCAAAAGTACCAGTAGTACTAACATTTTCATCTCCAAAATCAATTTCACCACCAGAAGCAGTAATAGTTAAATCATCACTAGCGTCAACATCAAATAAAGCATATCCATTTGTATCATAAGCTAATGATAATTGAGAAGATGTGTCAGTAACTGATAACTTCCAACCTGGAGTAGTGGTACCTACGCCAACATTATTGCCAGTTGCATCTACTATTAAAGTACTTGTGTCAAAAGTAATATTTCCTGAAGCAGTTATTGCTCCTACAGTTAAATTACCAGTAGTAGTATGATTTTCATTTCCCCAATCATAATCGCCTCCTGATAAGATAATATCTGCATCACCATCGCTATCTATATTGATAGTCATATAATCAACTGTATCTGTGTGAGCAATGGTTACCTGTGGACCAGTAGCGTCAACTACCTCTAACATAGTGTCAGCGGTAGTATCATCACCTATGCCGACAAAACCACTATCACCTGCGATGTGCATCATATCATTAAAGATGAAATCTATATCAGTTCCATCTCCAAACTCAGCAACATCTTGGGCATCTTCTGTAAAATTAAGAAATTCTACATTACCAGTTAATAACGAAAAATTATCAGCTGCGTCCCAAGTAAGATAACTGTCAGCATCGTCATTATGATATAACTTATCATCCATTCCTATATCACCACCAACATCTAAAGTATAAGTTGGAACAGATATTGAAATACCAACTTTATCTCCAGAACCATCAGCTACTAGTAGAGCAGTATCAGTATCACCTTCAATAGTAAAATCAAGAGCTGCGCCTGAATCGTTAAAGATAAATGCTCCTCCATCAAAGGATACTGCACCAGCAACATCTAATTTAGCGTTAGTACCAGTTAAGGCTAAGCCACCAGCTATTTGCATATAAGTAGTTGAATCAGATGGAGTTGTTGTAGCTGTACAATTTAAACAGATACGATAAGGTTCACCATCAATATTATTTGCTGTGTACATTAATCTGTCGTTAGCATCAGCAAACCAACCCTCATCGCCTGGAGTGCCTCCACCTATTTCTGACCAAGAACTACCATTATTATATTGCATAGTAGTTCCATTCCAGCGTAAACCTACGCTAGTACCTTCATTAAAATAAAGATAATCATCTACTGTCATTATACCATCCACTACTAAATCGTTAGTTATATTGACATCAGTAAATCCAGTTGGACTAGCAATATAAGCACCAAGTTCTTTTTCTTCTTGTGCACCAAACAAATTAAGCATTCCACCTTTTTCAACAACAATAGTAGTTCCTTCAAATTCTTCTATAGTTTCTGCATTAACTAATGGTACAAAACAAAAAGCCATTACTGCAATCAAGAATATTACTAATCTATTTCTTAGACTTTTTTTCATATTTTTTATTGCTTAATTTTTTTAATCTCTTGCGTTTATCTTCTTTACGCTTATCACGTTCTTCTGCTCTTTCTTTAAGAATGCGTGCATCTCTTGCTAGTTTGGCTTTATGTTCTTTCTCTTTTTTTCTTCGTTCTTTATCTTGTATTTTCTTTTCCTCTTCAGCAATTTCATCTGAAATATCATCACTATATTCAAGCTGTGGTTGTAACTCTTGTAGAGCTATACCAATAGCTTTTTCTAAGAACATAAATTCTTTTGGTTGCAACTTAATATCAACACCTAAAAACTTAATATCAACAGTAGTATTACCTGGGTTATAAACTTTCTTTTTCATAAGCGTTAAATTAATTAATTAAGTAGTGATAGTCGTGCCATCACCAGCAGACAACCAACTACCTCTCCATTCTTTATTGCCGACTTGATAGCGGAAGGAAGCATCATGAACAATGTTTTTGTTCTTGTTATCTACCCAAGTGGTAGATGTATAGCCTCTTCTGCTCATAAAGCATAACGGAGAACGCATTGAATCAAATAAACACCATTTTGTGTCTACTCCATTTGTTTGCTGTGAATTAATCCATTTCGTTGAAATTACAGTACAAATACCATCATAGATATTAATATCATTGTTAGCAGTACTTGGTCTCAACGAGGATTTTGTTAAAATTACCGCATTTTTTTCTAAAGCATCAGGGACTAATAAAACAACATTGTCTCCACCAATATTCATTGGTAAGTCTTTGTCATCATTTTGTCGCCTTAATGCCTGTCTACCAGTTTCTAGATTTGTTTCAGTAAGAGTAATACCTGTGCTTGAAGCATTTGATTGAGTTGTATTACTAGTACTTGTATCCTTAATAGGATGAATTACAGAAGCAAATCTAACTCCATCAGCGTAATAAGTAAGATGATTTGGTAAACTTCCTTGTGCAGTTCGTGAATAATTAATAATACTAAAAGCATCTCTATTAGCAGTCATCATATAACCAACTTTTAAATCAGTTACTTCATCCATTTTATCAGCAATATTTTTATCTCTATCATCTTTATCTTCTTCAGTAATTTCAATACTGTTAGTTTTTTTAATTGGATTCCATTGTACAGGATAACCCGATACTCTGTCATCAGTATTATAATCTTCACCCTCTGTTGTCTCAGCAAAATAACCAATCCCAGTTTTATTTATCATGGTTTCTCTTGCTTGAGCTGTAGATTTTTCTTTAAAGAGAGCTGTGCGCTTGTTGGTTTCAACACCTAAAGCATTAGGCATAGCTAAAGCATAAGCACTATCTGCTTGATTTTCAGCTTCCATTACTTTGGCGCTAAGACCAGCTATCCAGCCAGCTCCCCAAGTTGCTCGTGTTTCCATAAAATTTTAATTTAGTTTATTATTCGTAAACAGAATCAAGCTCACTTAGAGCTATATTAACCAACAATCTAGCACTATTGTCTTTATCAAGACCATGTGAATAAAAATTTGCTGGTGTTCCTACAGTTCTTGTAGCAGTAGTTTCTTGTAATTGAGTATAAGAAGTAGTACTATCAACATCTATTTTACAACCTCGTTTATTAGATTCGTTAGTAGTACCTAATGTACCACTAACTGTAGCTGTATAAATAGTTTGGTTGCTAGTATCAACTAATCCCCAATATAGTTTTGTGGTAGTATTATCAGAACCAGTAGTAACGGATAATCTTGTAGTAGAAGCAGCTGTTCCTGCAGTAATATCGCTACTAAATGACGGATTGCCATATTTATCGACAATACCAATCATAATACCTAAAATAGGTAAAGCAGCTACGCCATGTGTAATAACATCATCAGTTTGAGTATAGCTCATTACTACTTGTCCATTACTCATTGTTTTACTATCATCTAATAAAACATGTACTAATTTTCTACCTACACCACCAATAGACTTTTTCATTAAAAAGCTCATAGTTATAATAAGTTAATTAGGAAGTCAATGACTATAAGCCCAATTAACTTTTCTTTAATAAATCAACGACCTCTTGCGGAACAGAACGTGTACCTTCTAATACTTCCTTTTTAAACTGTGTCCATAATTCTGGCTTAATATCCATATCAGCCATAATTTTAGACTCTTCTTCAGTAAATTTAGGAATAGTACTTGGCGCACCTCCAGCTCCAACAGGAGTACTTGCTAACTCTGCAGCAGGTTGAGTTTCTTTTTCAGTTTGTAGAGGAATATTGTGGTCAATTTTATAGAGCTTTAATGAACGTTCTAAATCAAGCGTAATACCATCAACAGATTTTCCATGTCTATTAGAATATTCTTCTTTAACTCCCATAAACACAGCATCCGTAACATCAGGATGAGCCATTATAAACTTTTTAATGGCTATCTGTTCATTCTGCTTAACTTCTTTTTTAGAACGAGCATCAATTTGGTCATCAACTATCGTTTTAACATCAACATTTCCTGCTTCTACCTCATTTGCATCAACTGGTTTTACTTCAATTTCTTTTTCCTCTTCGTCATCTAAGCTAAACTTTTTAGCTTTGCTGACTAATAGTCCTTCACGATAATTGTCTCTATCTTCTTGAGTTTTTGAATGCTCCTCTTTCTCTTTTTTTAATTCTTCCTTTAGTTCCTCAACTAGCTTGTTAGCAAGTTCTTCCTCATTTTTCACCTCTTCGTTTTTAGAAGTTTCATCTTCCTTAGAGATTTCTTTTTTCTCTGATTGACCATTATCAATAGGTTTCTCAACCTTGTTTAAGTCTTTTTTTTCTTCTGACATAAATTTAAAAGTTTATTTTAAGTCGTGTACTTCTACCGACCCTCATTAATTAAATAGTGTAGTCCCACATATTAGAGACTCACTGGGATGAAGCCTCTAATATGTAAGGCTTCACTATCTAAATTGTCATTTTTTTAATTGGTCTTGCTTCTTTGCTTCAGCCGCTAAATACAGTAATTCTAAACGTCTACCATTAACTTCTAGAGCTGATTGAAAGTCTCTATTTTCTGTACATATAGCTATCTTTTTAAGTAATACTAAATCTCTAACCTTAACATAGCTTTTAAAACCATCATTATCCCACATATCACCGAGCCATTCAATCTCTGCTTCATCATCTATTTCAAAATTACTTATATCTAGTTTTTTTTTAGTTTTCTTTTGTTGTTCTGTTATTGCTTCTATAGCCACCTTAATTTCAACACTAAGTTTTTCTAATTGTTGTATTTTATCTTTATAAAACATATTAGCTTTCAGCACCTGACAACTGAGGTAATCCTATATCTTTATTACCTGTTATTTCACCAGCAATACCTGGTGGTTGTTGTCCTTGGTTTAATTGATTATCTACAGCTGATACACTTTGTTTAGCTGCATCAAGAAATTTCTGAGGGTCTTCATCATAAGCTCTATAAAGCTCAATAAAGAATAATTCAGAAGCACCTTGAAATATATTAGGAAATAATTGTGCTATTTGGCTTATTCGTTCCATTGCTAAAGCAATTTGGAGACTCTTGCCTTGCTGATAAGCACTCTCACTTACTACTTTAATTGAATATTTAATTCCTTTAAGCCAATTTGTTGTTATACTTAATGCCTCTAAATTAACGCCTTGCAATTCAGCCATTCCTTCAATCATATCTAATTCTTCTTTAGTTTGTAAATTTTCACTTTTATCTGCTACCTTGACCTCTCTAACTCCTGACCTACCATCAATCTCTGTATCAACTCTAAACTCTGCACCTGGTATTAATTGGAATTGAATTATATTTGGTATCCTTAATTTAGCTTCTTGTAATACAAGATTTTCCATCATTGAGTTAAATTGAGACAATAGCTTACGAGCATTTTCCTCTGCTATTACCTGCCCTCTAGCGGTTACGTTGCTTACATTCTGTCCTTGACTTACTGGGTCAAGACTAGAGAAGTCAATATTCTGTCCTATCTTTTCAATAAAGTTAAAGTATGATTGGTCTGGTGATTTAAATTGAAGTTCTCTGAAGTTATTAATATCATCTACCTCTAATTGACGACCAGACAATAGCATATGGTCTTCTAGGTCATTACCTGCCGTAGTCAAATAAGGCGGATTAACAGCTAATTTAGCCTGTTCTATACCTAAATTGTATAAGGTCTCAAGAGCTGATACATCTCCTTTAAGTTTATGCCATAAGTGCATTCCATAAAAAAACTCTCCGCCTGCTGTAGGTACGTTTATTGTAGAAGCAAAAGGATATTTCTTTGGCTCTCCATTCTGCCAAGGCATTGGGCTATCTTGTAAAATAACTCCGTTAGCTATTACGAGATACCTATCTTCCGGTACTGAATACACTCTTAATACCTCTACCTCATCTTTTTCAATACGATTAGCCCAACGTTCTCTGTAATAACTTTCTTCAAAGTTCTCTACTACAGCATTTTTTTCTAAAACGTGTTTAGTATTTTTGAAATTCTTAAATTCATAATTAAAATGTTCTTTATCTATAATTGAACGCCAACAGACAAATGGTTGCTTTTGAACACTACGCAAGTAAATATTCCATACAAAGAAGTCTTCTGGCATTACTGGTATTGAGAAGCACACATTAGTTTTAAACTCACTCTCTTCATATTCTACATCTCCGTTGTCTGGGTTATAGCTTGTAATTACTTTATGTTTATGTGTTTGGCTATCAAAACCCTCATATTTTACACAAATTCCATCAGTCTGAGTATTAAAAGCATCAAAAAAGTATTCTACATCTGCGGTGTATTCCTTGTCTATATTTTCATTACTCCAATTATATAAGTCTTTAATTACATCCCCTCTCTTCTTATCAATGATGTTAGATTTAGTAGTAGCTTCTACTTCTACCTGTGGACGCTTTGTGGCTACTCTAGCTAAAATAGCCATTAACTTATTAAGTGGTGTTACTGATTTGATATTACTACGCCCATCTTCTCTAGGTACAGACATAATATTAATAGCTTTTCTGCCTTCATCTAAGTATTGCTGTAAGCTAAGTCCATTAAACTGTCTATAGTTCTCTTGAAAGTTAGACCACATTATATCAAATTTGTCATAAGCCCACTTACGAGCTTCTTTTTCTTTTTCTGTTGGTTGATATATCATTTATTTATAACCCAGTATTATTTATGTTCAATAGCTAAAATTTGACCTTGCCTTGTGCTTTCAGCGGGCTCTACATCAATCACTTCAAAATCTTCATTATGTTCTGTATTAATAGCTTTATCAGTTTGGAATCTCTTATATAATACTTTATCGCCTACTTTCATACCTTTAATAAAAGGATTAATTGTTTCCTCTGGTAAAGCAATGATTGTACCCCAAGCATTACCTTCTTTTTCTCCTTTGTCAGTTATTATAAGCCCTAGACTAGCGGTCTTATCTTTAATACGCCTGACTATTATTTTGTTGCCTATTGGCTTTATCTTCATACTCGATTATAGATGAATTTGTGGTTAAGAACATACTAGCAAAGCTAATAGCACCCTCTAAGGCTACTCTAATAACCTTTGTGCTATCTGTAATACCTGCTTGCTCTAAGTCCTCAAATTTATCAGTTAAAGCATTATAACCTATATTATCACTTGTTTTATCAATAACTTTCTTACCAGCATTCTTTGCAATCTGTTTAGGTATAGCCAAGCAAGCCTCTTTTAAGTATTTAGTTTTAGCGTCTTTAGATAATCTCCAATAAGTTTGTCCTCCACCTACACATATACCTTCTTCAATACCTGACTTAACAGCAAGTACAGCGTCTTCAATCCTTAATATTTTCTCTTGACGTTCAATCTCAGTATATCCTCCTGCCTTAATAATGCCTACTCCGCTCATTAATATATCTAATCTATCTTGTAATTTAGTCTTTTTATTAATTCCTTTAGTCTGGTCTATTTCTCCTTTAATCATCTCAATCCTTTTCGCTAGCTTATCTTTACTTGCCTTACCTCCTAATATAGTAGTGTTATCTTTTTCAACTATAATTCTTTTAGCATTACCTAGTATCTGGTCTGGATTGTCTATATCTTTGAGTGCAAACCCTAACTCTTTATTAACACATACGCCCCCAGTGGCTATAGCTATGTCTTTGAGTATCTGAGACTGTTCATCTCCTACAAATGGAGCTTGTACTACCGCACAATGAAAACCTACTGTTTTTTTACCTTTATCTTGTGTTGCCCTATTTAAAGCCCAGTTATTATGGTCTGCTAAGAATTGTAATACCCTCTCGTTGTTATGTATATCATTAGCTATTATTAATAGTTTTAAATCCCAGCTTACCTTACCCTCGCCAGCTATACCCTCCATTACTTTAGTTAAAAATGGAGTAAGGTCATCTAAAGTCTTTAAAGTGTCATCTACACATAAGACTTTAACCTCTTCTAGGTCTACAGTCATCTTACGAGAATTATTAACAAATCCTTGTAAATCTCTATATCCTTGTTTAAAGTAAATACCTTTAACAGTTTTAGTTTCAATCTTATTCCTTGAGGTCTTTTCTGTGATTATTGAAGCGTGCCAGCCAACTTTATTAAATATTTCTTTAACAGCCTCTCCTATCTCTTCATCGTTGTTCCCTGCTATAGTAGCTATGTTCTTTATATCTTCAATAGTTTTGACCTCTTTTGAGTATCCTTTTAGCTTATTGAGTAGATGGATTAAATCACCCTTTAAGAGGTTTTTAACGTCAACTGAGTTCTTACCAGCCTCTATGTCTTTTAAACCTAATTCAACTAGTTTCTGAGCTAATATAGCTGTTGTGGTAGTACCATCACCTGCTTCATCATTAGTTTTCTTACAGATAGCCTTTAAGAGTTCTACACCTGCGTTGATAGTAGGGTTATCGTGTTGTATGTTCTGAGCTATATAATGCCCATCATTTAAACTACGTGGATAAGTATTTAATTGTTGTACAATTACATTCTTGCCTTTAGGGCATAATGTTTCCTTTACTATGTCGGCTACTAAATCAATACCTTCCTTTAGTTTTAATCTAGCTTCTTTGCCTTGTTTAATTTTTTTCATAGTTCCCAGTTAATAGCCTGTTAAACTGTTAGGATTAAGAGGCTTATATATCTTATTAATTAGTTTACATATCTCGCATTCCTCATCTGGCTCTATGTCTTGGTGTTCTAAACATTTACCTGTACTTATATAATATCTTTCTTTTTTAGTTTCTTGTTTCATTGTATTGTAATCCTTGTATTGTTTTGAATATATTAAATCCACTCTATTTTTCTTATAAATATCTTATTACATTTAGGACATTGTCCTCCCCTTATTGCAAACCCATTACCATCTGTTTTAATCTTTATACCATGCCACCTTGTTTCTAATTTATTCTTATCTTTTTTAAATACATACCTAGAAAATAACCCTAAAGACTCTCCACAACATGTTTCACTTGCTAAATTTGTTATACATATATCCATATTAATACCCAGTTAATGAATTAGATATTGGTTTATATTTATTACGTTTCCTTTCCCTTGGTACTTGCAATATAGTAGCAATTACATAACTTAAAGCGTCTATAGCGTGCTTTGGTTGTTTACCCCAACGTGGTCTTTGCTCTATGCCCATCTCTGTCTTAATCTCTTCCCATCTTAGGTTCTCTATTTCCTTTAATAAGAAGTTATAAGAATCAGCCTTAGCATCTAAATCCTTTAAACTGTTAGCTATAAATATTTTAGGCTTTCCTGTTAGTTCTTGCACTCTGCCCCTCTCTTCCATAAGTCTAGCCCTATATTCATCCCAATTTTCCCTGCTTGTGCCACTCTCTTTTTTTACTCCCTCTACACTAAAACCTGCATTACATAATTGTTTAATATCACTAGCTTGAGCACTATCACCTATACGTCTTATTCTACCTAGTCCTTGCTCTTTTAACTTGAGTATCTGTTGTATGTCTGGGTTAGTTAAATTACGTCTATAAAAACCATCAAATATCCAAAAGTTAAACTCTCTATCTACTCTTATATATAGTCCTGCTGTAGGGTCTGTAAAACCAAAGTCTAAGCCTAGAAATGTCTCTCCCTCTGGTAATTCTTTAATATCAACTAAATGAGTATCTCTATTAAACCAATTACATACTAAACCTGTCATCTTAACAAACTCACCATCTCGTCTAACTCTTAAAGCTGTCTCAGACAAACCTCTACTCATAACTGCTATTTGCTCACTTAATAAATAAGGATTATGCTTCCATCCTGCATTACTAACATATAAGTCTGGATTATCTGTATTAAGATATAAATCATTATATACCCAAGTCATACCTAATACTGGCGTCATGGTTAATATAACTCTCATTATAACTCCTGCTTTCTGTCTAACAAAACATTCTTCCCATATATCCTTTGGCGGCTCTTCATCAAACCATATTAAATGTTTACCAGCTCCTTGAAATTTACCTCTACCTTGCTCATAACTTTTAAAAGTTATTCTACTCTTACCATCTATTTCTATTTCTTTTAGAATACCTTTTCTAAGCCATATTCTATCTGTTATTCTATTATCAGGAATATAACTTAATAACTTCTCTTGAGTAGTGTCTTTCTGTTCATCATAACTAGGGCAAGCACTCCATATCTCTGCTGGGGTCTTTATTATTGGATGCTCTCCTAAAACTATCTTTGATACTGTCTGAGCTCCCCATTCTGTCTTACCTACTCTATTACCCCAAAATAAAGCTATTATACTCTTATTTAATTTCTCTAAAGCGTTAGTAGCTTCCTTTTGTTTATCGTGTTGTTTAATATACTTTAATGGGTTATTACTCCTTCTGTTCTCCTTCTCCTCTAGTGCTCTCATCAATTTCATCTTTTCGTTGGGTGTCTTTAAACTTATTGTACTTGTTTTTGATATACTCATCTAATTCTTTATCTGTTAAATTTTCATAACCAGTTATTTCTAACTTTCTTTTCTCTGCTTTGCTTTTAAGATAAACAGGCAACGCTATTTCTTTAACGCCTTGCCTATCCTTTTTATCTCTACCTTTTAAGGTAGTTATTTGTTTAAATACTTTATCAGTAGCAAGTTCTTCAATAGTCATCTTCTTAATCTTATTCTTTGCTTCCTCTACAAACTGGGCTTTAGTTTTAGTTCCTCCTCCTTTATTACCTACTGATAATTTATTGCCTTTTTGGAACATTGTCTTTATTCTCTTATATTTAGTTAATATTAGCCCTAAAACAAGGGCACACAATCGTTTCTAAGCGTTTGATAGGTATTATCTATCAAGTAATTTATAATTTTTCACTATTTTTCTACAATGTCTTATAAAATCATTCACAGACATACCTCTTTTCGCCATATTACATATTGAGCAACAAGACACAACATTGCTATTAGTATAACCTAAATCATTATTCATTCTATCAATTCCTCTTTTATTTGTTAATTCTCCACAATAAATACATTTACCATTATAATTTTTTTTAAATTCTTGATAATCTAATTCAAAATTTATACCTCTTTGTTTAGCTCCAGTTTTATATTTTCTATATTTATACTTTATTGTATCTTTTTCTTTATAATATCTTTTTTTACTATATTCTAATTCCTTCTTTTTACCACAAATTTTACATCTATTCATAACTCCCATCTTGTGATATTTATTTGTTGATTTATAAAAATTATCTAAAGTTTTTTTAATACCACAAGTATTACATTTTTTTTTCATACCACTTATCTTTTATAATCTTCTTAAAGCATTGCCTACTGTTCTATTTACTTTTTGCATAGCTATTTCTTTTTTACAATACTCCCCAAACTCTTTAAAACTTTTAAAAGTCATAGGTTTTCTCTTATCCTTATATACTATTTTAATCTTTCCTTTATATGTTTTAGATAACATATTATTAACATAAATAGCCATATCTTTGACTTTATTCTACAATATGGTTCTATCTATGCGTTATGTTGTTGATAACTTTTTTAATATATTTCTCTTTTAAAAGATTATTCTTGTTTAAAATACTATTTAGCTAATCTTAGCTTATTAATTAAGGGACTTATGCCCTTTAAAAATGCTATAAATATGCTATAATGTATATATAACTATTAAAATAAATATATGAACAAATATTCTCTTGGTTGGCAAGCTTGCCGACATATAAAATGGTATAGAATATGGCTATTAGGTGGTATTTCATATCAATTATAAACAAAAAAACAGGGTTTAATACTCTGTTTTTTGTTTTAAAAGGGCAAATAATAGCCGAACCGCCGCTTACAACAAAAACCTACAAGATACGGAAACCTCGCAAATCTTAGATAAGCAGTAGGTTTAGCTATTACCTGCTCCTTTATTTAGTTTTAATCTATCCTAATACTAATTATAGCATACTGACTGAGAATGTCAAGCTTTATCTCTTATTTTCCTATAAAGCCATAAAGGAAATAAAAGCAGCTATTAAATATATAGTTAACTCTATTATATCCCCTATTGTATCTCTAGGGTCTTTCATATTTCTTTTATATTATTTCTTCTTCTCTAAAGAATTCTAAATATAGAAAATCTTCTCCCATAGTATAGCCTGTTCCGTCTTTTTTAAATCCCACTCCGTATATATGGCTACCATAATAATCATCTATAAACGCTGCTCTTTGCATTTTTCCTGTTCTAGGATTTTTTGTTTTCTTTATAAAACTACTCAAATATTTCGATTTGATACTGACATTAATTCCTTAAAAACTGGAATTAACCGTTTCTCTTCAGCCCGTTTTCTTGGATGATGGGCTTGGCATAACGTAATACCATTATTAATTGAATAACGTAATTCAGAATATTTTCTCCAAGAGAAAATATGATGAGCTATTATTTTTCCATTACAGTCTGAATTATTTATTTTACATTTAAAATTATCTCGTTCCCAAACTGATTTTCTCCAATAAAAGTATGCCGATGTTCTTCTTTCTCCTTGTTTATTTATTCTAGATAATTTACTTCTATCTTTTATCCATCTATAATTATTTTTACCAGTTCTTGATTCGTAATTTTGACCAGCTTTTACCTTTTTTCTAAATTTTTCTGTTTTCCATAACTCCTTCATTATTTTTTTACGTCTTTAAATGGCATAGCTATTTATTACCCAATCTTTTAACAACTTTCCCATATTTCGCTTTAACGGAATTTGCTGTAGATTGACTTTTAAAAGAACCCAAAATCTGCCCTTTTTTACCAGAAGAGGTTATTCTTTGTCTAATTGCGTAATATTTACCTGTTGAAAGGTTGTGTATCTTTTTTTGAGCCATTTTATTATTTTATTTATATTTCTATTATAATAAGATTTTAATCTTTTTTATTAAATTATTATAAAAAGCATATTTAGCTTGTTCTTCCTTATTAGATTTTCTAAATCCTCGTCTTAAATCTATAACTCCTTTTTGTGCTTCAACTAATACTACCAAAAATGCAACTTCTTTACGATTAAACTTTATTTCTTTATTCATATTTCTTTTATATTAATAAATCCATTTCTTAATATATCCATTATCTTTTAGTTCTTTCAACGTAGTTTCCTTTGGTAATATCTCAATAGATATAACTAATTCATTATTTTTATATAAATAAAATAAACCAGTAGAAATATTTAATAATATATTTCCATTCTTTAACGTGTTTCCTTTGTCGTCTTTATAAGTTTTAAATAATGTCATATTTCTTTTATATTAATAAATCTATTTCCTTATATCTAAATGTCTTGTTTGCAATAATCCACTTTCTTCTACAATAGCCATTACTCGTTTATAACCTTGCTTTACAGGCTTATTAACAAATTTTCTTTTATGCTCACTTATAATTTTTATAATATCCATATATTTAATTTAATAATAAATCTAATTATTTTTTATTGAGATGCTCCAGCATTATCTAAATGTATATCTTCGATTTCTTCTTCTAATCTTATTATTTCTACTATTAATTTTTCTTTGGAGAATTTATCCAATTCCTTTATTCTTTTTATTTGTTCTTCTTCTATATTCATATATCTAATTTAATAATAAATCTATTAAGCATCTACTTTTTTATCAAGAGCATCTATAAACTCACTAAAACCACATCTACTACAAATCTTTTTCATTCCTGTAGGTTCAATATCCATCCCAGAGCTTGGAATAAATTTTAAGCTTGTATCTCCTCCACATTTTCTGCAAGGAGTATTTTCTATTTTGTCCATATATTTAATTTAATAATAAATCTAATTATTTTTTATTGAGATGCTCCAGCATTATCTATTCTCTTTCTTTTTTCTTTCCAATCATTTCTTTAACCATTTCTTCTATCTTTTGGTTATAGAATTGTTTAATTTCTTTAGGAGTGGTTGTGTCTTTTACAAACCATCTATCCTCAAATTTACCATTACTTCTATTAACACGAGTAAATTTTTTATCAAATTCTTTATTTATATCCATATTATTTAGGGTTTATCATATTAAATTTAAAGCCTCAGCACTTTTACGACTTATTGTTTTAGTTTTCCCTTCTACGGTTATTTCTACTTCATCAGACTTTTCATCTTCTAATTTTGGATTACAAGCTAGCAATTCATAATCCTCATTCATTTCTATATGTTCTATTTTTTCTTCTTTCTTTTTATAGTGATAAAAACAACCTCCTATAAGTTTTAATTTGCCAGAAACCCACGCATTGCCAGAAACCCACGCATTGCCATAAACCCTCGCATTGCCAGAAACCTCCGCATTGCCATAAACCCTCGCATTGTCATAAACCCTCGCATCGCCATAAACCTCCGCATTGTCATAAACCCACGCATCGCCATAAACCCACGCATCGCCATAAACCCTCGCATCGCCATAAACCCTCGCATCGCCAGAAACCTCCGCATCGCCATAAACCCACGCATCGCCATAAACCCACGCATCGCCATAAACCTCCGCATCGCCATAAACCCTCGCATCGCCAGAAACCCACGCATTATTTTCTTGTGATAAGTTTTCTTCTTTTTCTATCCAACCTCCTTTTTCTCCTTTTTTAACATCGTTAAAATCTTTTAAAGCCTCTATCTGATATAAAGTTATTCCAAAATATTCCTTTGTTTTTTTTGTAAGTTTAAATTTGTTCATATTATTTATTTATATATTATTTATTTTTTTCTCTATATCTCCTTTTTGTGCTTCAACTAATACTACCAAAAATGCAACTTCTTTACGATTAAACTTTATTTCTTTATTCATATTTCTTTTATATTAATAAATCTATCAATCAATAATAATTTCTATAAATTTAGTATTCTTTTGTTGCCTCTTTTTAAAATCAATATAAATACTTATAAAAGGTAAAAACATTGAAAAAGATGATAAGCCACCAAATCTTCTAAAAAGAAAGCCTAAACCGTGCTGTAAATAATCAATTCTTATTTGTATTGTTGCTCCTTCTCCCATATATTTAATTTAATAATAAATCTATTGTTTAGAGTTTATCATTTAATTTAAAATCATAATCAGTTCCAGCTATATAATCATTAATAACTCTTAATGCTTCTATAGCTTTTTCTATTTTAAGTTCTTCATCAGTCATATTATTTATTTATATAATCATCTAAACCAAACTGTTTCATTATCTAATTTAGACCATAATTTAAATAAGGTTTTTACTTTTTTATTATCCATTTTATCTTTAGCAAAGTAAATACAATTAAAACCCAGCTTAACTTGAGTATTAATACATTCATATAAAACTACTTTTTCTTTATTTGTTAATTTCATTTATATAATCATCTAATAAGCTATCTAATCTTTACTATCTAAAAATTTTATTATCTCAGGCATATAAGAAGCCATTTTTTTACCTTGTCTTTCATAATAATTATTAAAATCTTCTGTTAAACCTCCGAAATTATGAACATACCATATAGCTCCGTGTATTGACTGACTTACCTTTTTCTTTTCTTGTGCCTTTATTAACTTACCCTGTGTATTCAAAATACTAACCTCTCCTGTGCTTCTACCTTTATAAATCATATTAATCGTACCATCTTGATTATCTCTTTCGGTAATTTCGTAAATATCAATATCGGTTTCTATTTTATATCTAAAACCTTGTTCTAATTTTTGAGGTAAATTTATACCTGCAGAAGATAATTTTAATATATTTTCGTTTATTTTACGTTCCATAATTTTATTTTATTGCTCATATTGTTGATTAAGTGTTTGGCTTTCTTTTCTAGCTTCATCATAAGCAGGTTGTAATTCTTGTTTTGGTGGATATTTTGTCTTAAAAGTTTCATTAGCTTTTGGTTTAGCTACTGTTTTAACACTTTCTCCTCCTAATTCATCAGAACTACACATTCCAATATTATTATAGAACCTTAAAGCTCTAGCAATAGCCCTGGTTTCTGCCATACGATATTTATGAACAGCTACCATACGATTAACACTTTTATCGTTTGCATCTCCGTGTCCTTGAAATATACCTCTTTCTCCTTTAACTGTTGCTTTAAATCTTGGTTCTTCAGGTGTAGAAGTTTCAAGTTCTTTAGTATAAATTTCTTTTCCTTTATTCTTAAAAAACTCATCTAAAAGTCCTTCAAATTTAACAAAATTTTTACCTTGTAAGCTAATTATAAATTTCTTATCAATCATATTATTATTTTCATTTATTAATATTTATTTACTAACGGCGGCGGTAATAGTTGTTTGGGCGGTTTTTGTCGACATTTAAGAGTAATGACTTTCAATCACTCCCCTCGCAAAGCCATTACGCCGCCTTCGTTAATAAACAATTAATTATCAAATGCACCATCATTATATTTAGACCAAGCTAAATTATCGCCTAAAAATTGCGGTCTTCCATCTTCATATTCTCCTGTATAAATTAAACCACAACTTTCAGCGTCTATTATTTCGTCTTGATGTTTTAAATATTTGTCGTAAATTTTACACATATTTTTATATTATTTCTTTACAATCTAAACAATACTCAACATCATATACTCTGTCATTCTCATCATCACATTTTTGAACAACAGTAGTATGTAAGTGTTTACAATTAAGGCTTTTAAATAAGGCTTTATCTTTTTTAAATTTCTCTTCTTTCTGTTTAGAAGTAGCCCATTGAAGCTTTTTAATAGGTAGTCCCATTTCTTGCAAGTCTTCTTTTGTTATTTCTTCTTTCATATTATTCGGAGTGGAGCAAGGTTCTTAAAATTAATTTATAACTTTGCTCCGCCTCCTTTATCCCTATATGTTTTTCGCCGCTTAAAGCTATTTCAAGGGATAAGCCTGTAAACAGCGAAATATATTTAAAAGTTATTATAAAACCATTTTGTATATCCTATATTAACGTAAACTATTTGTAAAAGATAACAAACAGCAAATCCAATAATGAAGCAGTAAATTCTTTCTTCCCATTTATTCATATTATTTTTTTTCTCTTTTAAAATAGTAAGTTATTTCACTGTTCCATCCGCCCTTTCTAAAATTTTCCCAACTACAAAAAACAACACTAACAAGCTCCCAACCTGCATCTCCTAATAATTCAAAATTAACATTATCGTCATCAGTTAAAATTTTGTATTCCCATTTTTTCATAAGTCTTTTTTTATTTTAGGTTCTTTAGGTTCTATTATGGTTCTTTTATAAGTTCTAGGGTTATTCTTTTTTTCCCAAAGCTCCTTAATATCTTCATAACCCGAAAGGTATTGCCATACGTGTAAACCTGTAGCTAATTTAATCTTAGTAGCTACCCCAAAAGTAAGGTGAGGACAATTATCTTCAAATATCTTTCTAAGTTCTCCTTTTGAAATTCCTATTTGGCTAGCTAGTTGGTCGTCTGTTAATCCTTTTTTTCTTTTGTAAGCTTTTAACATATTCATTATTTAATAGTTATATTATAAGTATAGCATATACTACAGTTATGTCAAATTAAGACTAAATTTACTACTTATACACAAGGCTTATAAGGTTTTAAGAGTTCTTTATTTCTCAATAATGCTGTCCATTTTATAATTTCCATTTGTCTATCTTTCTTCTTATAAGTGTTGGCTCTTATAGTAAGAAGTTTAAATCCTTTTTCACCAAGTTGCTTAACTTTAAAAGCCCTATAAGCTTCTCGGTCATTACTCCCCCATTCTTGATGACAACCCATACAAAGACTATCGCAATTCTCGGTATCATACCTTGTACTTTCCTTACGTCTTCCAAAGTAGTGAGAACATTGCAATCCGTTAATAGGTTCTCCATTCGTATTCTCATCTCCAAGTCTTCTACAGCGGACACATTCTTTATCTCTAATTCGTATATAACGGCTAAAGAGAGTATCTGCTTTATCTATTTTTATATTCATAATAAAGTTTTTTGTCTAGTTTGGTCTATTATTCTTTGCATAGCTTGATTATAATATTCTTCGTCTATTTCTATTCCAGTAAGTTCAAAGTCCATATAATGACAAGCTATTGCTATGCTTCCACTTCCTAAATGAGTGTCTAATATTTTATCTCCCTCTTTAGCATAATTTTTAAGAAGCCATTTATATAATGCTACTGGTTTTTGAGTTGGATGTATTCTAGTATTTTTAACTCTCATTGATGGATAACTAAAACAATTTGATTTAATTTGTAAAGATTGAAAAGCAAATTCACCACTACTAAAATTATTCTCTCCCATTTGTTTATCCCAATAAATCCAGCCATAGCCATTTACTAAATAAGAACAAAAATAGTTAGCTCCCCAAATAATCTGATTTTTACTTACCCTTTGTAATTCTTTAAAATATTCTTCCGTTGGTGGTTTATTATCCCAATTTTTTACAGTATATTGATTTTCATTTTTTCTTTTATATGTATTAGGTCTATTAGGTTTTGTTCTTACTTTTTGATTATCCATACCAATTCCAAATGGAGGGTCTACAATCGCTAAATCATAATAGTTATCTTCTGTATCTTTCATTAAATCCATACAATCTCCTAAATGGAATGTTCCTTTATTTATTAAGTCTTTCATATAAGTTATAATAAAGGTTTTTGACGCAAACGTTCACGAGCGATAGAGCAATATTCTTTAGATATTTCTATTCCTATAAAGTTTCTACCTAAATCTTGAGCTGCTTTTGTTGTAGTTCCGCTTCCATTAAAAGGGTCTAATATTATATCTGTTTCCTTTACGCTACCTCTTAAAAGAATTTTACGCCATAAATCCATTGGTTTTGAACAACTATGGTCTATCCATTTTTCAGTTCTTTCATTAGACATTATAATATCTGGTCTTGAACCCATTTTATTTTCTAAATATGGGTCTTTTCCGTAAGCTAGTATCGGTTGCCAACAACTAAATCCCCAAGGGTTCATTCCAGCACCAGCAGTAGAAACCCAAGCTAATATCCACTTTGACTTAGGATATAATTGCAAATTCATTATTCCTGTTGTTATTAATGCTCTTTTACTAATTCTTAATATTTCAGGAATAGCCTTACTGACAAGTTTTTTTAAATTTTCAACACTATCCTCATAATTATCATATTCATAATTTACGCCATAAGGAAAATCTGTTAAAACTAAATCAATACTTTTGTCTTTAATATAACGCATAGCTTCTAAGCAGTCTGCATTATATATTGTGTTTTCCTTTACACCCTCTTTTTTAATATTATCTATTGTTTTTATCATAAATAACTTTACCTATTTTTAACATCTCATTTTTATTAAAATAATTTCCTTTTATTGAATTACACCGATAACAAGCTAAGACTATATTGCTGATTATATATCCGATATTATTATCAACTCTATCAATTGTTAATCTGTTTGCCTTGTTATTTATATTATCATTTTCGTTTTTAATATCTTCAAAAGTTCTTTTACAATAAAAACATATTTTATCTTTATCAACATACCATTTAGAAAAATCTTCATTTGTTATATTAAATTCAATATTTCTTTTTTTAGCACTTGTTCTGATAACTTCTAATATTCCTGCTGGATTGTTATATCTCCATTCTCTACGATATTTTCTGTATTTTTCCTTATTAGTTTCAAAATATAATTTTCTACTTTTTTTACACTTTTCTTTGTTATTTTCATAATACTTTTTAGCAGATTGTCTTTTAGCTTCTTTGTACTTTGGGTCATTTTTTCTTTTATGATAATATTCTAATTGCCATTTATTACGTTGTTCTTTTGTCCACATAAATCAAGATTAATAATTATATCTTAATTATATATCATAATAACTAAACTGTCAAGCTATCTGGTATATCTTTCATTATATCCAAACAATCTGCACAATGGACTTTATTTATTAAGTCTTTCATAACATTTTAACTTTACCGCTATTTTTAAGTTTAAGGGCATCAGCCCTCTGTTTTGTAATATATAGAGGTTCTACGCTCTTATCGCCAATTTTGTCGCTTAAATCGCTTTTTTTACTATACACAAAGTCTTTCCCTACCCATCTTCCGTCTATATTCCAACCCTCTCTTTTAAGGTCGCAAATAATAGCACCTAATCTAGACATATAATTTTTTAAAGCCCAGTTTCTTGATACATAACCAAACTCATTAAATTGTGCTATTACTTTTTCCTTTTGAGTCATATAAGTTTTTTTACTATTTTTTCTGCTTCTTTATAAAGTTCGTGGACTGTAAAGTCGTTAGCTATTTCTTCTTTAGTTAAACACTCTTTTTCTCTCTCTATTTCTCTAAGGATTAAGCCTAGACGGTATTTATAAAGGTTTATGTGTTTATTCATAGTCCTTTATATTTATTTATTATCAATCTCTTTTATAAGAACCAACCAACTTTTGTTTTCATTATCTCCTACTACACAAAAATAATCATCAAATCCTTTAGGACAAGTCTTTGGAACATCTTGATGACACAAATAATCTCCCCTTACGATTCCTTTATCATCTAATTTTTCAAGGGATTGCATCATCTCCTTTTTTATTTTTTTAATTTCTTTCATATATTTCGTTAGTTGTTTCGCTGACCGGCGAAACATTAAGAATATTTATTTTTTGTATTTAAAATTGCTTCATTATGTGTTTTAAAAATATCTTCCTCTAACATTTTTCCACCTTTTTCTATATAATAGCAAATATCAGTCGACTCCCTTTTATTTGTATATATACTAATACCATTTATCTTACTTTTTATGACTATATTAAAACTGCCATTATCTTCAAACCTACACTCTGTATAATAAATAATATCTCCAATATTATAAGCTGTTTTATATCTCATATCTTTTTTTACTATTTTTTCTGCTTCTTTATAAAGTTCGTGGACTGTAAAGTTGTTAGCTATTTCTTCTTTAGTTAAACACTCTTTTTCTCTCTCTATTTCTCTAAGGATTAAGCCTAGACGGTATTTATAAAGGTTTACGTGTTTCGAGTTCATAAGTCTTTATATTTATTTATTAAGCCAAACATATAGAGTGTCTTTAAATACACATCTTCCTGTTTCTTTTCCTAACACTTTTATAAGTTCCTCTGAATTATCGCCTATATACTCATAACCAACATAACCATTTTTTAAATGTTTAAATATTATTGCTTTCATAGTTTATGTTTATTAATTATCATATACAAGCTTAATTTTTCTTTCCATATGTTTTAAAATTCTTTCTGGTTTTCCTGTTCCTTGATTTTTTGGACTAGCTATATATTTTTTTATTCCTTTAACTATGCTGTTTAAAGCCTTAATTTTTCTTTCTTTAGGAAAGCCTTTAAGAGTTTGGTCTATAGTCGTTAATGCTTTATATTGCTTTTCTTTTATTTTTTCAATTCTAGCTATATTAGAAAAGAAAATAAATTCGCCATTAATATCTACACCTTTGGTTTCACTACCACTTAATTTATAAACTGCTTCTTTTTGCAATTCGGTTATTTCAAACCTAGCCTTGTCGTGGCATATAATTTCATATTTCATATTTTTACTATATTACTTTTATTTAAGTTAGATAAATCTTCATCTATATATTTACCAACACTTGATATTGTGTATTTAAAATTTACATTTTCTTTCAAATAATTAAGCGTTTCTATAATTCTTTGTATTGGATAATCTTTTAATTCGCTAGCATTTCTTTTGTTTCTCTTAATAAATGCTTTTAATTGTTCTCTATTCTCAAATTTATAACCCTTTGAAATAGCAAATAAAATAGTTATCTTCGTTGTATTATCTCCTATTTCTAATAATTTTTTAAAACTATTTAGAGGATTGTATTTTTGTATATTTTCCATATTTAGTTTTATTATGACATTCAACACATAAAACAATTCCATTATCTACATTCCATAATTCTTTACATTCCATAGCTTTTTTATATGTTGTAATTTTATTTTCTTCAATTATTAAGCAAAATGGTTTTTTATGATGAACTTCAACGTTTATATTTATTTTATTTTTTTTATCCCATCCTTGTTTTTTATTACAATTATTGCAAATCCAGTTATCTCTTTTGCAAATAGACTTATGCCATTTTATATATTTTTTTGAACTTCTTATTTTATTTAATAAAGGAGTAATTCCTCCCTTCCAATTAAAGTGTTCTTTTCCTAATTTTCTACACAAATTTTTTAATACTAACGGAGATGGTTTAATTCCTTTTCTAAATTTATTGCCTTTCATTTGTTTTTGTAAAGTAATTTTTCTGCATTCCTTTGAACAATATTTTTTATTTTGACTTTTAAATTTTTTAAATTTATTTTTTTTGCAAATAGGACATAAAACTTCAATAGTTCTATTTCTAAAAGCATTCTTATTTCCTTTCATTATTTTACTATGTTCAGGATATTTTTTACCTTTATGAACATTAGACATCATCTCTCTATATTTCGGGTTTTTCCACAATAATTTTGTTTTTTCTCCAGTTGACATAAATTAAAATTTAATAGTTATACTATTATTCTACACTACTAAATTAATTTCGTCAATATATTTTCCAACAGTTTCTAACTTCCAATCAAAATCAGCATTTTCTTTTAACCATTTCATTGTTTCTATTATTCTTTCTATCGGATATGGTTTTAAATTTACTGCTGCTTTTAAATTTCTTTTAATAAAAGATTGTTGATGTTCTCGGCTAGTAAAATTGATTTTTTTAGCTTTAGCCCATAAACCTATTATTTGAATATGTTTTTGCTTATCTTCTAATAAATTTGATATAACACCCGTGGAGCTTGCCTCCACAATAGCTTTATTATCATTCTTTATATTCTTATCCTTCTTGTTTGTGGTTATCCGTTGGTTATCCGTTGGTTGTTCGTTGGTTATCCGTTGGTTGGTTTGCTGGTTAGTTTGCTGGTTATCGTATTGATATTTTTCCCATTTTTTTATTGTAATTAGCGAAAATTGGTTGGTTGACTTTGCGTCTATTCTGCTGGTTGATTTTAGGTAATTTATTGCAGTTCTGTATTTTTGGGGTGTTAATTTGAGTTCTAAACAAGCCTTTTCCCTGCCAGTGATAAATTGTCCTTGTTTTACGATTATGTCTTTTCCGTTAAAAGGAAATTTATTTTCTTGGTGATTAGCTTTCATTAAACACCAACACCAAACCCACCATATTATAGGATTTTTATTAACTGAACTATATAAAGATTTTCTATATAATCTAACCCAGCCTAGTTTTTTTAAGTCGTTCATATAATTCCTTTAAATCAATGTCTAAATAGGCTTTTTCCTTTTTTTCGCATAAGAGTTGAATTATATATTCTATCTCCTCTAAACTTAAGTCAAAATTACCTATTCCATATATACTAAAATATTTATTTAATATTTTAGCTTTTTCTTTATAAGTCATATATTTTTTTATTAATTTTTTCATAACAAAAAATCATACAACGGAACTAGACTTGCTACCGCTCACGACAGCGGGGTTTAACATTTCTGTTTTACCAGTCCAGTTCCTTTGTATGATTGTTATGTGTCGTGATTTAAGCATAATTTTATTATAAAACAGTTCTTTAAAAAGCAAACTTATTAATATTATAGCATACTGAATGAGAATGTCAAGTCTTAATTATTTTTAGCTTTTTTAATCTCTTAATTATAGGCTTCCATAATTTCTTATGAGCTTCTTTACTACCTAACCAGCAATCTTCTTTTTTATGTTTTTTGCCACACCAGCAACAATATATCATATTTAATTTCCTTACAGGTTAGTTTTCTCTTTCATATAATTTTATTTACTAAATCCTATTGGATATTCTATTTTAAACCAACGACCACACAATTTAAAACTTCTTCTATACATAATTAAATTAGTAATAAATAATTTTTTTGTAGTCGCTCTAACACCAAATTTTATTATTAATTTTCCTATCTTTATATCTTTCATATAATTTTATTTACTAAGCCCAGCCTACTCTATTTTTCGCTCTATTAAAGCCACGCCTCTAGAAAGCTAATAGAAATTGGCTGGGGTTAATCAACAAAAAACATATTAATTCGCCCCACGATAGTGAACGGCAAAGCCCAAGCTATCACAGGATTGCTCCTTGGAGCAAATTAATATGTCTTTAACTTTGCCGTTCATATTTTAAATTCTAATTTATAAATGGAATGGTGTGCTCACACTTATGTACCACAATTAAGTGATAAAATTTACACACCATTCCAATCCTCATGCTCAAAGTAATAACCTTTTCCTATTATCTAGTATAGCATACTCACAGAGAATGTCAAGGAAAAAGGGAGTAAAATTAATTACTCCCTATGTTTTTTTGAAGAATAATCTTCGTTTGCACTTAGGACATTCTACTACGAAACCATCTTTTTGTTTTTTAATGATTTCATAGCGAATGCCACAAAATTCGCATTTTCTATACACTTTTATTTTTTCTTCGTCCACTTTTTATCCTCCTTTTTCTTAAACGATATTGTTTATCATATTCCTTTTTTTCTTCTTTATGACTTTCATTATATTTTTTATCTGCAAGCCTTTTCAAATCAGGTCTGTTTTTCCACCACTTGTTCCATCTTATTGAACCACATTTTTTACAATAAGTTGTTGGAGAATCTTTTCCCTTACCCTTTTTTCTTATACACCAATTTTCTGAATTTACTTCTAAAAACTTCTTACAATCAGGACATTTTTTAAACCACTTATCTCCTTTTTTTATCCAACCCTTATGGACTCTTAGATGGTCTTTGTTAGAAGAAAAAAGTTGTAAATTACATAATCTGTTATCATCTCTTATTCTATTTTTATGATGGATAATTTCTTTACCAGATAAAAATCTTCCTAAATATTTTTCCATAACAAGCCTATGTTCAAAAACATAACCTTGTTTGTTACAAGCTGGATGCTTTGGTTTATAAATTAAGACATAACCTTCTGTATGTTTTGCTGACATAATTTTTTATTTAATAGTTATGTCTTAATTATACCAAAGTAGTGTGATTTGTCAAGGTACTTTCGCATAAACGATACACTTGTTCTCGTTTCATTATTGCACCTTTGTTACACCAGTTTCTATGTGCTTAATAGCAAAATTTACGCTATTCCACTTGTCGTAAGCCTTTAGTCTGGCAACGCTGAGGAGTTGTTTAATCTCCAAGAGTGTATCAAGGTTATAATCCTTAAACTCACTCATTTGAGCAATGACTATTTTTTCTGACAACGTGAGCATTTGGTGGATGGTTCTCCAAAGCTCTTCCTCTTTTTCAATTTCCTCTACGGTAATTACTTTTACATTCCCCATAAGCCCTCCTATATTTTATATAGACCGATTATCTTCCTGAGCCATACCCAGATTTCTTTTTTCCTTTTTTCACTGATTTTCATATCTATATAACCGTCTGGAGTGTTTGCAAAGGTTTGGATGTCTTTTCCTACAAAGGTGTAGAATAGTATATCCTCACCATTAATAAGAGTAAGGATAGCAAAGACGACATCTTCATCTTTTGGATTTGCCAGAATAATCTTTGTTTTAATTGGATTAACCTGGACTATTTTCACTTTTGTCCAATTAAGATAGTCCTTTATATCAATCGCATTAGCGTAGCTCCAAATAACTAGAGCAAGGACTACCGCAACAATAGTTATGCCAACAAAAGTCCAAAAGTTTTTCATATCAATCCTCCTTTTCTTTCGGCTCAAAATTTTTACAAAATCGTCCACAAAGAGTGGGATAAACTATTTCCTCATTTTTGACTTTACAAAAGAAAATCAATTCACTCCCACCAGCCACTTCCGTTAAGAAAACACACTTCGTGCAATTATTCATTTTGCTACCTCCTTTCAAGCCAGTGTTCTTGTCCATTCCAAAAGTAATTTACCAAAAAGTCTACAATTTCATCTGGAGATTTATTATCAAAAAGCTGATGATAGAGGTCATGAAGTTTAGTATCAACAATTGCAATGTTCCAACTTTCGTCTGTGCCACCAATTGAAGACGGAATAATATGATGCCGATTTTTGTGCTTCCTGTGTCTTTTGCCCATTAGCAAAACCTCCTTTATCAATAGGTTTTATGCTTGGCATAGCCTAGCATTACAAGTTTTTCGTTTATATTTTCACCATTATAATAAATGACTGCAAGGTATCTCCCATATTTTCCTTGTTTGTCTTTAATGGTATTTATTTGAACTGTTTTATCTAAGATTTGTTCTCTAAGCCAATCTCTTGATTTAGTGCCTTGTCTTTTTTCTTTTCCTCTCATTTCTGGGGCGTTAATACCGAATAGACGCAGTTTAATTTTAAAGTTAAGTTTAAAGCCTAAATCTACTACACCAGTAATTGTGTCTGCGTCATAGATTGAAATAACTTGGCAAGAATAGCTAAACATATTATTTAAGTAATTTTAATAATTGGTCGCTTACATCTTTAGTAATTATACGTTTATCAATTAAAGATTGATAATATTCTGCTTTTTCTTCTTTAGTTTTTAACTTATCTAATTCTTTAATAATAAATTCTGCTCGTTTACCATTTTGAACTCCTAATTTTTTAAGCATTACGTCAGTAGGGGTCAAACCAATTTCTTCTGCTTCAAATAAATCATTAACTTTCTTAGCCATTTCTGAGTCTTCTTTAATAAGTTTATTAAATTCTTTAGCTGCTTGTTCCTTTGGTAATCTCTCTAAATCTTCTTTTTTTCTAGTAGCTTCTCTAAAATAAGTTTGAGTTCCAACTCCGAATACTGCTGGTAATTGTAATGGCAATAACTCTATATCGCCTGACTTGATTAAATCAATAGCGTCTTGAATTACCATAGGTGTAAAACGATTTTTAGTTTCTTGTTTTATATCAAAATCTTCACCTTTAAAATCTTTTCCCGATAACCAAGTTGTTATAAAAGAAGCAATAGGAGCTTCTTTGCCTTTAAAAAAATTTGCTATAATATCTAATCTATTTAATGGACGATAACCTTCTCCTAAGAGAGTAATATTCCCAGTAGTAGAACTTATAATTTTACCACTCATTAATTGTCCCATTAATCTTATATACTGCTGAAAGCCACCCCAAATATCCATTCTAGTATCCTTAATTTTAATTTTACCAAAATTTGCACTACGAGGGTCAGCTCCAATTTCTACATCATCACCACCAGCCATTTTAGCTAATCCTAATATTGTCATACCGCCACCAAGAAAAGCGAATAATGATTTTAATGCGTCTTTTCTAACTGTCGGATGTAGTTTAACATACTTGTCTGGTCGCATTAAATTTATTCTTGAAGTCATTAAACGAGGTGAAAAGAATGTAGTATTTAATGCTTTAGCAGCCCCAGATAATCTACCTAAATTACCTCTACCAGTAGCATTACCAATAAAATCAGAAGCACTACTTAGAAATTTTTGTTCATCTTTTATACCTACCTTTTTACCTAAATCAACAAAATAATCAAATAAATTCGCTCTTAACTTATTGGCGAATGTTGTATAAGCTCTATTTGAACCTCTTATAAATTTACCTACAAGCGGTATTTTTTCTGCATAACTAGACATAAAAGCTTCTTCCCTATCTGTAAGTTTAGCATTTACATCTGTTAAAGGAAGCTTATATCTACGCATTTTAAGATAATTAGGGCTATCTTTTATACTTTGCAAAATACCTTTATACTGTTTTTCTGAAAAAGCCGCTTTAAACATTGAACCAAATTGTTTTGTAAATATTTTTGGGTGTCTAAAAGCTGTAAATATTCCTTGTCTAAAAGGAAATGAAAAATCAAAACTTGTCATTACTGCTCTTGGTATATTTGCTATTTCATAACCTATATTTTTTAATTTTTCAAACAAACCTTGTTTATTTTTTAATACTTTTACTAAATCTTCTCCATAAACTTCTTTTAATAATCTAAGCTCACTCTCAGTTGGAAGTTTACCGTCAAGCATTTTTACTAATCCAGTTCTTACATTTATTTTTTCCCATTCTGTTACATAAGGGCTATCAACTGCCATTTTAAATAATTCGTCTATATTTTCTTGGCTAAATTGTTTTTTAACACTTTCAAAATTTACTTTATTCATCTCACCTTTTAAAGCTCCTAATTCTGCATAAAAACCTTTTTCTCCTTTGCCAACTGTTTCTCTAATTTCTAATGACCTAGCAAGTTTAGCTCCTCGTTCTTTTGTAAATATAGCTTCTTGTTGTCCTCGTAATGGTTTAGCTTCTTTTAAAGATTGAGTTAATTTTTTAACTATACCCTGGTCTGTTTCTTTAATAATTGGCTTAACTACCCCTTTTACTCCTTTAGCTTGGTTGTAGATGTCTGTTAGTTGTTGCTTGGTAAATGGTTTTTTAGAATTATATACAGCTTCAATATGTAAATTATCTACACCTCTAGAAAAATCTTCTGGAATAAATTCTGTCTTATCTATATAAACATCTTTTGCTTTAACTGTTTTTGCTACAACATTTTCTGGCATACTATATGTTTCAGCAAGTTCTCTTGATGTTGCAACAAAATCCCCGTCATTAATTTGTTTTTTAATTCCTTTTTTAGATACATCAATTCCACGATAAATTGTTATTTCATCATCTTTTATATATTTTGACAATGGTGTATTTTCTGGTATGTCTGCTAATAATCTTTTTGTTGGTGTATAATCAACAAATATTCCTCGTCTACCTTCATCAAACGATTTAATAAATTCATCTGCACTCTTATACTTCCTTGCTTCTTGGGCTAGGGGTTCTATTGGTTTTAATGCTTGAGTTTTTAAAGGAGTAGTTTGTTTAGCTATGCTTTCAAGCGACTTTAAACCTTTTAATGCTTCTGCTTCGGTTTTAATCTTTGTAAATTTAGGTGCATAAGTTTCAATTAAGTCTTCTGATACTTTTGCTTTTCTTAAAAGACTACTTGTTCTTGTAAAGTCTTTTGTTCTAGCAAGTTGTTTGGCTAGATTTGAACTACCACCAAAAGGAGTTAAATCAATACCTGTAAGACCACCAACAAATAAAGGAGCAATAGCTAAAGCCATACCTTGTGAAGTGCCTTTATCAAAACCTATTTTTTGTAAAGTATCTTCACTTATTTTTTGTACATCTTCTACTCTTTCAAAAATGCCTTTGATAGGTTCTTCTCCAAATATCATTTTTTCAAATTTAGTTTTAGGAGTAAATTGTGCTTCTATATTTTTATCTTTAATGATTGATAAAACATCAGCGGCAGGTTGAATAAAAGTTGAAGTTAAAGCTCTTTGTGGAAATTGTAAAATTGATTTTCCAAAATCTTTTACTGTTTTTAAACCTTCAACATTACGGTTTACTATATCTTCCCCTGTTTGCTTTATTCCTCCCCAAAGATTATTAAAAACACTTTGTTCTGGTATTAAACCTTTTATTTGTTGCTGTTTATGGGCTATTTTAGCTCTTGCTTCTGCTACACTAATTCTGCCATTAAGAAAATCATTAATAGCTTTTTGTTCCACTGAAACTTTACCCTCTTGTCTGCCCTCGTCTGTTGTTTTAAGATATTGTAAATTTGTTTTGCTAGAAGTTCCACCTAAAGCTACTGATATAATATGGTCACGTTCTTGTTGCTCTCTAGTATCTAAATCAGCATAACTTCTTGGAGTTTTGAAAACTGTACTACCAGAAGCTACATATTCTCCTCCTCCTAAATGTTCTGGTAATGTTTTTGTTCTTTGTGCTATTGCGTTATCAATAACTTTTTTCATATAAAAATTAAGCTCTTTTTTAGGTTCAATTGGTTGAATGTCAAAAAGACCACTAAACATTTTACCTGTTTGCTCTTTTTTTATTTGAGTTGTCCCGAATAAATTTTCAAACATATTATTCATAGGGATTATCTATTGGAGTTGTTGGCTCACTTGTACTTTGTTTATTAGTAATATAATTAGGATTATTTGGATTTCTATATCCTTTAAATCTAGTATCAAATGTAGTAGGAGATAATCCTTTGGCTATCCAAGCATTTCTAGCTGTCAAATAATCGTCTGGAGAAATAAATCCATCTGAACCGACTACTTGTCCAAGTTGAGCATGCATTGATTCCTCTGGTGATAATTGTGTTATAGTTGGCGTTGATGTAGTTTTTTCAATAGGTTGTGCTCCTTGTTTAAAATACTTTCTATTATTTAATGGGTCAGTATAGAAATACATACTTTCATTAGCTGAGGTAATTCCATACTCTTTAACTAGAGATTGATATTCTTCCATTGAGGGGATGTATTTAAGTCCTTGACTAGCAAAGTTTTCTTCTTTATCGTTTTGTATTTCTTGTTTTTCATAATTAGATGATTTCTCAATAGCTTGCTCATAGCTGTCGCTAGGCACTATCCCAGCCCGAGGATTATTAAGAGCTAATTCGGTTACATTTTCTTTTTGAGATTGAGCAATAGCTTTATCATATTCTTGATTTTCCCAATCACCAGCTTTTTTGACTGCAGTATCATAGCTATCATTTTGATTAATACCTGCTTGTGCGTAATTAGCCATTAATTGTTTAACGGCTTGTTTATTATTAAGCTCTATTTCTTGTTGTCTAGCTTCTTCATCTTTGCCCTCAAGGCGTTCTTCTTCACCCAATTCAAACTGTCCTACCTTCCCTAAAGCAGAAGCAAGATTATCAGTTTTTAAATTAATATTAGCTCTAGGATTTGTTAAGGTTAACCTTTGTATTAGGTCTTGATTTTCTAAATCAGCTATTGAACCACTTATTTTTCCAATAGCGTCTTCATAGTTATCATTATAAGATATGCCTGCTTGTGGGTAGTTAGCCATTAAGGTTTGAATTTGGTTTTTATCTTCTATATTACCTACTAAATCAGAGGCTTGACTCCAACCCATATCTAGATTGATACCAGCCCCAGGATAACGAGCCGCTAAACTAGCTACCATTTCTTGTTCAGGTAGATTAGCCATTTTATCTAATGTGGTTGTAGGAATTATTCCTTGTACTATTTGTTCATATTCTTCTCCGCTTATTTTAAGACCCATTTGTCCAAAATCCATTAATAAAGCCTGACCTCTGTTAATTTGGTCATAACGAATTTGCTCCATAGTTTGGACTGTCCGCATAACATTACGGTACATATCTGATACGCTACTAACTCTACGCTGAGTTTCAGACCCTATAATGTTTTGAGCCATACTAGGCGTAACTGTGCCTTGTCCATCTATTTTCTGTTTAAAGGTGTTAAGAACATCTGTAATAGACGGTTTTTTATCATAAGCCGCCCTTGTTGTCATATCCATCAAGTTCTTTAATGAAGTAAATTCATTCATAGCTTCACTCATAGGTGCGGCTGGTAGATTTTGAGTTGGCGTTGCAAGCGTGTTTGTTAAATCACCTGCTTGTGTTAGTTCATCTCCCATATTTTTATGTATTAGTATTAAATAAATTATCTAAATTTGATGGTTGTCCGTATTGCTGAATTTGCTGTGCTAAGGATAATATTTGTTGTTGTCTTTGAGATTCCATAGTGCCACCATATTCAGGTCTTCCACCTGTTCCACCTAACGGAGCATAACCTGTACCTAGTTCATTAAATTTAGCTGTGCCTAATTGTTGTTCTGCAGACCTAGCCATAGCTTTTAATTGAGCTTCTCCTGCTTGTTTTTGAAGTTGTTGGCTTCTGTTTATATCTGCCCTAGACCTTGCTAAAGAGCTAAGTTTATTAGCGGCACTTCTTTCTGTAGATTCAACCATATCAACATTCTGTTCGTGTATATAACGTTCTAAATCACTACGTTTAGATGAGTATGTAAGCCCTGCTTCTACTACTTGACCTTCTAAATTCTCTGCCTTTTTTTCATACTCTCTACTAATTTGTCTTAAAGCTAATTGTTTATCAAGACCAATTTCTTTAGATTGACTAGATATAGAACCTAACCTTGAACTATAATTAGCTAATTGACTTTGAATACTTAATTTTTTAATACGAAAATTATCTGATATTTCATCAGTTGCAAAGGCTATTAGAATACTTGTATAAGGGTCAACTATTTCTTGAGCCTGTTCTAAGGCTTGGAAAGCTAATTCTTGTTTTTCTTCTGTATTAGCAATTTCAACTGAAAATAAAAGTTCTATTATTGCTTTAAGCTGGTCTGATAATCCTTGATAATCGTCTGTATTTGTAATATGGTCTGGCAAACTACTAGTAAAAGGTTCTTCAACAATGGTAGTTGTAGTATCAAGTGGGCTAGTTATGTCTGTGGGGCTAGTAGCGTCTACTGGGCTAGTAATATCAGGTTGTATACTTGCAGGAGTAATATCATTAATTGTATCAGGAATAGTGTCAGGTGTAGCACCAATAGTATCTCCGCCAACAGTTTCAATTTCTTCAGATAATCCAGTAGTTTCAATTTCGCCTGATAATCCTGGTTCTTCAATTTCTTTTGGTAATTCTTTAGATGTTTCAACTCCCATAATACCAGAACCTGCTTTTAATTCAGCGTTATAGTTTTTCATGCTAATAGGTAAAAAACCTTTATCTGCCCATTCTTGTAGGTTAGTCCCTTTATCTACTGTATGTAATTTTTTAGTAGTTGGATTTAAAAGATATTGTTTATTAGCATCTGTAGCGGTTATTCGCCCACCAGTTTGAGCTGTGGTAGGTTTTACCCACTTTCCGCCTATTAAAAGTTTACCAGCCGCTTTACCAACTTGTTCTTCTGCTAAAACCTGTGAACCGTCCCATACTTGATTACCAGCAGATATTGGAGTATATTGCTGTGTGGCATTATTAATATTACCAATTACTTTAGCTTCGCTAGTGCTACTTAAATTATGAGTATTAGCTAAATAATCTACATAAGGATTAGTATCTTTAAATTTAGGCATGCTAGAAGTATTTATTCCCATACTTTTCAATTTTTCATTAGCTAGAGCTATTCTTTCATTTATTGATTTAGCCGTTCTCCAAGCGTGTTGAGGATATTGTTCCATCATATTTTTTTCTTGTGGTGATTGTGGTAAAAGTTTATCTTCGTCAGTCAAAAGGTCTAATAGATTAAATTGTTTTCTTATTCCTTCTGGAGTAATAAGAAAAAATTTATCCCAAGCTCCACCTATATTACTACTCGCTGCTTCGTCAATAAAATACTGATTATAATCAGGAATATTAAAAACATCTGGTGCTCTACCGATATTTTTTATTGTCATTGTTGGCATATAGTTGACTTTTATTTTAATTATGTTATACTTATATTATGTATTATGCTTTACTGGGAATATCCCTAACAAGTCTTTATGTCATTATGACACAAGATTTTATACTTGGAGTTTTAGGACTTCATATCTGTAGTATGTGCTTTCTTGTAGCGGTTGGTTTAGATTTATTAAAATCAACCTAACTGTCTTAATAAGGCTTCTAAAATAGCTTTTAACTCCCAAGCACTAGCTACTTCTGATTTAATCAGATTAACATTCTTTTCGTCAAATTCAATAATAATTTGGCGTTTTTTTATTTTTACTTCAGGTTTTTGTTCATCTACTATTTTTTGTAAATCGTTTTTCATATTATGTTGGTATGCAAGGAAAGTCATAGCTAGTTCCATTGCAATTAATTGCTATTGTATGTGTTGGCGTTGGTGTTGCTGCTGCTGGTGTTTGGTCTATACGGAGGGCATCTACTTGAGCTGTTCCATCTATAAATAAATCTTTCCATTCATTAGATGATGAACCTAAATCAGAACCATTATCAGTGCTAGGAATTAAATTATCACTATTTGAAATTTCCACATCTCCAGTACCAGAATTTAATTTGATAGTTGTACCTGATTGAATTAATAAATCGTTTTGAGAAACAATATCAATATCTTTACCTGAGGCAGATATTATTGATAATCCATCTCCAGTACTATTTATAAAACCAGTTGTATTTCCACTTGTATCTTTAAAAACTAATGTACTACTGCCATAAATATTAATAGCACCTGTACTCATTTTAACTCCTGTATTTGCACTAGCACTTGTCTGAATAGTAGCTCCTGTAATAGTGCCTGCTGTAATAGTTCCTACATCTGCTGAAATAGCACTAAGCGTTGCTACGTTTATTTCTGTAGCCGTAACTGCATTAGCCGCAATTTTGCCTGCGGTAACATTAAGAGCTTTAATTTTATTAGCTTCAACCGCATCAGTTGCAATTTTACCAGCTGTTACAGCAAGATTATCAAGCTTAGCTGTTTCAACTGCTGCGTTAGCTAATTTGCCTGCCGTTACAGCAAGATTGTCTATTAAAGTAGTATCTACTGTATCTTCAGTTGCTAAATCACCCTGACTTGCAATATTAGCTGCTGTGTTAGCACTTGTTACATCAGCATTATTATCTGGTTTATTAGTATCGTCATCAACTACGTCTGACCAATTATTATTACTAGCAGTAACATCAGCATTACTGGCTGGCTGAGTTCCTACATCATCAACTAAGGCACTATAATTATTAGAAGCTCCGTCTGATGGTTTATTACCGTCATCTTCAACATCACCCCAAGTGCTTGCTATCTTTTGTGGGACTGGTGCTCTAGTTTGTAAACTCTCTAAGAGTGAATAGTCAACAAAACTAAAGAGGTCGCTTTCTCTAAGGTATCCTAATAATGTAAATTGTTCGTCAAGTTGTAATGCCATATTTTTTTAATCAGTATCCGAGAAGTCGCCAATTTGGAATTTCTATTGCTTGTAAAGATAATCTACCAGCCTTAGACCGACCTGCTATTCTAAAACGAGCATAACGAAATTTCTCAATTGGTATATTTTTAAATTCTTGTATTTCTTTTTTAATTTCTCCTATAGATTTAAAATCTGCTTCTATATCACTATCAATTCTAGCTAAAAGTTTAGCACCTGAACTCTCGGTAGAATTAACTACTATTCTACTAGCTATTGATTTATAAGCTCCTTTAAGAGGCTCAAATATATCTCGTGTGTCAATCTCATAAACAATAGGATAATCTGTTGTACTTGCGTAGTTATCATTTTCATCTGAGCTATCTATTTGGATTACGTTTCCGTCATCATCTCCGTAAACTAATTTAACATCATTAGTATCTATATATTTGCTAAAAACTCTAGGTTGGCTAGGATAACTAAGTATTGCCTGTTCTTGAGATTGAACTGTATATCTTAAAACTACATTAGCTACTAATTTCTTTTTAATGGTTACGTCCCCTATTGAAACAAACAAATGTTGCCCATCACCACCAGAAGCTATATGCTGATAATTAGCTGAACTCATATTGTCAAAATAATCTTGTACAAATCTTGAAATTTTCTGAGGATAACCTCCTCTAGTAGCAAAAACACCATCAGAATTTGCGAAAAAACATACACCTTGTATTACAACTACACTCTCTTGACTAGAACATCCTATATCTACTATTTTATCAGCTTCCGTAGTGCTTCCGTTCCAACTATACATAGCTCTTTCAAAAAATATTAAAAGAAGTCCTCCAACTACTCCAAAGCCAGTAGCCTTTCCTTTATCTCCGTTATCAGGGTCAATAGGTGTAGTTATAGTGCCATTAAGCCAATTAAGTTTCCAAGAGCCAGTTCCTTTAACATCAGCAGAACCAGGCGTACTATTATCGTCAGTTATAGTTTCGTTATCTGTGAAAGTACCTGCTACTCCAATAAGCTCTAAAGTACCAGCAGCACCTGCGTCAGTATCGTTTTTAATAATTCCGTTAGCTTTGCTAGTGCCTCCTGTAACTGTTTTATCTACTGTAAAATTTGAACCTTGAGCATCATAGTCTAAAAAGAAACGAGGTACTGAGCTTGAATAAAGCGTACCGTTTTCATCCATAACGTGTACTCTATCTTTAAAATTTACAACATATTTGCCTTGTGGCATATTTGCTAAATCAAATACTCCTCCTGTGCTAACCCAAGCAGTACCATTAAAACTTTTACGAGCATCAGTTCCATTAACTCTAACTATACTATCTAAAAATTGAGCAAAGCGAGTTTTTAAAGCCTTAGTATCGTCTGCAAGACTTTTAGCCCAAGTAGTTGCTTTATAAATATCATTATTAGTTCCGTCAGATACAACGGCAAGTAAAGCGTGATTAGCAGTTGAACGACTACGAAAATTAGCAAGACCTAATACTGCCTTGTTATTTACAATCTGTGCTCCTACCATAGCTGTTCCTTTTCTTAAAGTAGCTTCACCTATATTTTCATCAAACACAAAATTAACAGCGTGAGGTACTGCTTCTGCAGGCATCTTGTAAGGGCTTAAATTCCTTAAAACACCTCTTGAGAAATCGTCTAATATTAGTGGATTTTGTTGAATGTTAGCCATTATAATTTCAAGGCGTTGCCATCTCTTAATCTTTTCGGGTTGTGTCCGCTTGTATCGGTTTCCCCAAATTCATAAGCATTACGGAACGTTTTAATATTTAAATTTCTATCTTTTTTAATTAAAGTAGCAAGACTATCTCTATACAATAAATAGTCTGCATCATTCAAGTCTAGTATTCCATCATTTTTTTCAATAGCCTTTATTTTCCACTTGAGCCAATACTTAATTAAATCAAATTGTATATAATCAACAGCATCTTCTAAACTATCAACTGAGGTTATGGTCTTAAAGTAGTCTATATTGATATTGAAGTTATCCCATGTGCTATCAACTAAAGGATATATGTATATGTATCCATTATAAGCAGTCCAATATTTAGGCTCACTATTGGTTTCACCTTGAAATACCCAATCATCTGCTGATATTCCTGCCGTTGGTATAGCTCCTGTTCCTGAAGCTGGTACACCAGTCAATATGCCTGCGGTAGCACTACGAGTTATGCCAGTATAGGTTACATTTTCGCCTCCTACATTAACTGAACCATCATCATCAAAATCATAAGAATTATTAATTTCTAAAGTAATATCTCCTAGAGAAGCGTCTGTGGTAACTTGAGTAAAGTGAACATCTGTCATTAACTGATTAAAAAAGTAATTAGGGTCAGCAAAATTTAAGGCTGGTTCACCACCCAAACTTAAACGTTCTATAGCTTTTATAGAATATTTATCATATATATCAGTTGGCATTGAATATCTAAATACTCCTTCTGCGGTTTGACCTAATATAGCATTAAAACTTTGCGACCAACTAAGCTTGTTTTTATTCTTTCGTATATCTCTTAAACATTCATCTATTTGTTTAAGACAATAAGATGGAGTTAGGCTGTCAGTAAAGGTTTGTTTAGTTTCAATTAAGGCTTCATTAATGATATATTCACAAGTATTAAAAGCAGCATTAGCATAAGGTGCTGGAGCTGAATAGCCTGAATAAGTTGTAGCATCTGAATTTTTAAACCGAACAAAAGCATAACCAGTAGAATTAGTAGCATCACAATAAATACTCCATTTTTTAGTTTCCATTATACTGTCAGTAGATAACACTGTTTTAGTACCAGTCGCTGTGGTAGCCAGACTATATTCTATTTGATTAAAATTAACAAAATTAACTGGCTCGTTAGCATCGTGATTATTAGCTAAAGCGGCTGCTAAGGTTATTGTTGTTCCTGATGGTGCTGTACTAGCGTGCATTTTAATAAGTTCAGCATTGCCTGAACCATAACCAATTAAAGCGTAAAAATTACCTTCAGAAAAGCCTTCAATACTAAATACAGATATAGTAGTGGCGGCTGCATCTGCTGAAGCACTTAAAGTTGTTTGTGGTCGTCCTCTAATAATATAATCGTTTAAAACCATTATATTATTATTAATCACTTTTGTTGATATAATGTCTGCCATATTATTTTTTATTTAAAATTTCTAATAATTTATGTAAATTGTCTGGTTCTTTCAAGTGTTTAAGTAATTTCCAATAACTAGACTCTGTAACATCCATATTATTTCCATCAGGAGTTCCTTCAATTAAACTTCTATCTACTTCTTTATAGCCAACGTCTAAACCATTAAAAGCTAAATAACTTAGCCAAGATGGATATAATTTTTTTTTACCTTTTTGTATATGGAAGATTGCAGGACTATCTTTATGCTTTACGTTTTTACCGTCATAGTCTTCTACAAACTTATCTACTGGGTTAGGTAATTTCTTTTTGAGTTTAATGGTAAAAAGCATACCCATTCCTAGATTAAAATTCCAAGCTACCTTTTCATCAAATGGCTCATAAGTATTGTAAATTCCATCATATTTTTTATCTTCATAACAATCATTAACTACTGCGTGATTTTTTCTTAAACCAGTATATTGATAAATCCCATTTTTAATTGAAGGTGGTCTATAATACATTGAAGTTTGAATTGGAGCATAGATTTTAACATCATTAAATTCATTAGGATAAACCCATTCATATTTAAATTCTATATATTCTAAAAGTTCTTTACCTTGAGATATAATATGTAATGGAATATTAGCGTAATAATTATCAGTATTCCATCTCCATACATTTTCTGGCACTAGCCCAAAATGTCTAATAGCATTAGCAACTTTTGATTGAGTATTACCTCTTATTGTAGTCCCTGAAAGTTTGGCAATATATCTATCTGAAAAATCAGCTTCACCATTCTTTACAAGTGTGAATTGTTTAAAAATATTTGCTATCTCCTTGCTCTCATCCTTATCATCTTGTAAATAAAAATTAACTAATTCTTCTAAGTCATTCATAGCAGAAAATGTAACACAAGCCATAGTTTCTCTTTGTTCTCTTTTTTGTTTTTCTGCTTTTGACCTAAACCTTTTCCAGTTCTTATCTGGTAATAGTTTGCTTTTACTTACAAATCCAAAAGAACCTTCTTTATGAATATAATCTGTATCAGTCGGTTTTACACTTATAAAGCCATTATCAAGATTAGGCTTTTTAAAAAGTCTATCTAAAATGTAAAGTAAATAAGTTATAATTTTCATAAACAATTAAACAGCCAGACAACTAAAAATATAATTGTCGTTAAAACTGTTATTAAAAATATTATTAAACCTTGTTTTTCAAATTCACTCATCTTATATAATGTAAAAAAATAGTTATAGCTACAGGTAATAAAATAAGATTGGTAACTATTAAGCCACCTACAATTCTATTTTTCCATTCTTCTAATTTACTAACACGACCATTAGTGCGGTCTACTTTTTTTTCCACTCTAGTTAAAACTTCGTGGATAACTTCCAAGCTAATCTTCATACTTATTTAAAGCGTTCCACAAACAACTCCGTTGCATATAGAAACAACCCTATTATTATAAATCTCATCGTGTGTCGCTAAAAAACTTTTTAGCCATTACTAATAAAATGTTGACAATCGGAACAAGCCATAAATAGCCTGCTGGAATTTCAATTTGCGGTAAAATGTTTATTGCCGTCAAAACCAAAGCTGAACCGCCTGAATAAATAAAGACTTTAGAAATGCCTTTCCAATCTTCCCCTGAATTCAAATTGAATTTTTTTGAACCATTCATAAATTTATATTTAGTTTATTAATATTTTTAATTGCTCTTGGCATTTATAATTCTTCTGCCACCATTCATTTTTTTCAATTTCTAATTCATTCATCTTTTCCTTATCAGTCTTTTGAGCAAGTTCTAATAATCCAATTTCAGTTTTTAATTCTTCATTAGTAGTCTTTAGTTCTTCGTTTTCTTTAAAGACTTCCTGACAAAGAAACAAAGCCTCATCTTGTTGGTATACTACTTCCATTTCAGGACAAGGTTCAGGATTTTTACATTCTTCAAAAGTAGGGCAATTAAACTCAGGGCATTCTTCTACTATTTTTTGACCATTAAAAATACCTAAATTATATCCGAGTATACCAGATAAAGGACAGAAAAGTATTGCTAAAATTAAAGTATAAATAGTTGTTTTCAACCATTTCTTGTTATACGAAAAGAAACTGATAATTAATAATCCTGTGACTATTGAACTTATAATAATTATTGTTTTCATATTATTAATTTATTCATATATTTTTAATCAAACCAAATTACATCAGGGCGGTTTATTGTGGGGGTAGTTTCGGGAGGAGAAACTGAAGGAGTTTCTCCTATAATACATTTGCCTTTATCACTATCATCATCATCTTGAAAACAAATAACTATTTTATCAGAGCTTATTAAAGTTGTACTTTGAGCGTTGTCTCCATCAGCACTAATTGAACCAGTTTCAAATATCTCAACATCGCCTAATGTGAGAGATTTATCTGCCCAATCTACTGATGAATATCTTGAAACTCCCTTATCCCCATCATTATTATTATTACCTGTAATAACAAAATGAGTAGTATCAATTTTTGTAATTGCTGTCATTAATTCTCCATTACCTGTTATAGCATCTACGCCAGTCCCATAAGTTATTGCTCTTGTTGAAACGGTAGCTGCTCGTATAAATCCATTTGTTGATGCCCCACTTTGTGCTCCAAGAGTAACAACAAATTTATCTGTATCTAATACATCAACGTCTGGGGCATCTTTATTGTCAGTAGTTATAACATTTGGTGTTCCGTGAACTATTGTTGTCCCACTTACGGTTCCAACTGAGCATATTGCAGAAGTAACATCATTGGCATAAAAACAATGAACAAATTTATCTGTTTCAAGTTGCGCTGTACTACTCCTACCAGTTCCATAATAATCTGTAACAGCAATATCATTCGGTGTTCCAGGGGAAACAGTAGTTCCAGATACAGTTGATGCTACACAAGTTTGAGTATTTGAATTTGTTTCATCATTATAACAAGAAATAAATTTATCAGTATCTAATTTAGCACAAGACGGTGCTTCCATATCGCCTGTTTCAATTTCAATAGCTGTTCCCCAAGTACCAATAGTAGTACCACTTACAGTTGCAACTCTTGCATAACCATCCCATAATAAGTCGCCGTCTGGATAGATTACAGCTATTTTATTAGTATCAATGGTACACGCACCAATATCAAATGACGTATACGCTGCAAACGTACTTGCAGCACCAAAATTTATTGTTCTTGTTGAAACGGTAGCTGCCCTGCATTCTCCATCATTCAAAGTATCATCCTCCCAACATACTGCAAATTTGTCTGTATCTAATTTAATTGTTCTTGTATTTTTTGTTACACTAGCCTCAAATTCTAATGCTGTCCCATAAGTAATATCTGCATCTGCCCAAATTGGATATTCTGCGTCTTTTAAAAACTCAACTGGTATCTGTTTAACATATTTCCCTTTTTCAAAATAACTTTTAATTTTAACTCTATCTAAAGTGCTTGAACTTGTCCAAGCTCTAGCAGGTTCTAAATATGAAAAATCTCCTACTCTAACCGTATCGTTAATTTCAAACTTATCATTTTTATTCCAACCGTCTATTATAAAATTGGTATCCATAGCAAATTCAATTTCAAGATATTCTGTCCCTTTGGGTATCTCGCCTAAATCTTTTAAAGAATTAATCGTAATTATTTTACTCCACACTCTCTCTCCTGTTTTTATTTCAAGGTCTATCCCCTTACCAAAAACTTCTTTGTATTCTTTTTCATCTTTTAAAGAACTTGCGACTGTTTTAAATTCTGTTGTATCCCATTTCATTCCAAGCGGTTTAAAAGCTATATATTTATCACCTAATTTATATTGTAAAGCCTTATCGTCTGTAATATCGTCTTTAAATTCATCTTCGTAGTTTTGAACACCAATTTTAAAAGTATTATTCTCTGGTGCAGTTATTTTTCCTACTGCCTTAACATCACTACCAAAAGGTGGGTCAGGCAAACCACATCCAGCTATAAATAATATAAATAATAATATAATTAATTTCTTCATATTTTATTCTCTAGTCCATTCTCCGAAAGCTGTAAAGCTAACGTAGTCTGGTGCTCCTGTTATTGTTCCAATTTTCATTTGAACTAATTCATCTGCCAATATTACTGATGTTGCTGTCATCGTTGTATCAGTTGTTGCCGTAGTAGCACAAGTTATAGCGTCTAAATCACCCTGTGTAGCTCCTGACGGTGTTAAAACAACTGATGTAGCAGTAGTAACATAACAAGAATAGCTTGTGATAGTATATCCGTCTTTTTCAAGTGGTACAGGCAAACTACCTCCGCTAAACCATTCTGGACTTGTAGAAGCTAAAGTAAAACCAAATATAGCTTCGTCTGTTCTAATAACATTAGCATCAGCTCCTAAAATTAGTTGGTTATCTGTTGTGTCGTGTGCTAATACGCCATCGGCTGCGACTGATGGGGCGGCTGCATTAGGTATCTCTAATATTACACTGGCAGTTCCAAAATCATAAGTTCCTGCTGAAGCTATATCACCACCAAGTCTAAGAAAATCATCATCAACATCTATCTCTAAAGTTCCCGCCCCTGTTGTACAAGTAAGGCTATCAGCACAATTAAGAGTAGCAAATACTGGGTCGTTAGCACTATCTCCTATAAGAAGTTGTCCATCTGTTCCTACTGTAAGGGCTGTAAAAGCACTTGCTCCAGCACCAACTAATACTCCGTGGTCTGTAAAGGTTGAAGCTCCTGAACCTCCGTTGGCTACTGTTAAGTCTGTATCTAATGTCAATGCTCCAGTAAATCTTCCTGTTCCAGCCACATCTAATTTATATATGGGATTGGTCGTCCCGATGCCGACGTTGCCGTTATTTAATGTTATCCCCGTTCCAACTCCCAAACGGGTATCATAAATATCTAATCTGTCACCTGCTGAATTATATTGAAAATAAAACTGCCCACTGCTTCCAAGAATCATTGCTTTATTACTTCCCACGAGAAGATGACCAGTAAACATAGCCGAAGTATAATCTCCTCCAAATCGTAAGTTTCCCCAAGTGTCTATATACTGGGATGCATACCTTATCCCTCCAATATCTGAGCCATTTCCATATATTCTAAACTCTGGATGGGCTGTTCCATCGCCAACCTGTAAAAGTGAATTTGGACCCGTCGTCCCGATGCCGACGTTGCCGTTGTTTTGAATCGTCATCTGCCTTACTCTATTATCTCCATCATCATCAGCTCTACCTAAAAATAAATTATCATCCGATGAACCAATAAATTTTATTTTTTTCTCCACTGCTGAATTTCCATCTTCCACATAAATATATGCTGAGGTTGCTCCCTTAACATGTAGTAATTCGTCTGGTTCAGTTGTCCCGATGCCGAGGTTTCCGTTATCTAGCATCGTTACTTTTGCCGTTCCTGATGAGTTTTGAGTTTGAAAACCAATTCCCGTTCCTGTTCCAGCACCTTTGACAATTAATTTGCCTAAAGGAGCCGTCGTGCCGATGCCGACGTTGCCTGTGTTATTTACCATCATTTTTGTTGTTGTACCAATTCTAAACAAGATATTTCCATCGCTATCTCCGTCGCTGTCAGCGATGACATTGGTATCGCTAATATTCGCCAAAGAGTCAAAGAGCCAAAGAGTCGAATCATCAGTATCTTTCAGACAACGAACAGAAAAGCCGTACGCCTGAACGTACGGGTAGCGGTAGACAGTGGAGTGACTAGAGGTCAGGTGGTGCGTCCAAGCATTAGCCCCAGACACGGAAGACGACCAAAAGTACGTGTGCGCGCCCGAATTGATGAAAGCGCCATTAGCATCGCGGCGGCCGGAAAGGACTGCTTCAAACCCTGAAGAACCCGATTCCTTTAAAGCGGTTCCTGCTGGGGCACAATCCCAAACATTTGAACGGTCGGCATCACAGGTACCTCCTTCGGCAGTTAAGTATTGGTCTAGAGTGTGTTGTTCTGCATCTGTAGGGATATGCCAACCTGTGGAACAAATACCTTGAGTGCCTTCTGTTTCTGTGTATTGCATCATTTCATCCCATTGGTAGAGACCTCCGTCAGTTGTACAATTGGCTTCGTCGTCACCATAACAGTATTTTTCTGTGACTGAATCGTTTGCCATGTTATCGGCTCCATCTACTCTAGTTCCAACATTAAGGTTCTCAGCCATCCAGCATTGGTTTCCTATTTTTACAACATCATAAACATTACCATCAGTGTCTACCATGGTAGCAGGACAAATTGTTCCTACTGCTTGCCAATTAGTGTCACCGTTGTCTTTAGTTTCTATCACTCCTAATCTATTACGAAGACCATAGC